>AMWB02009348.1_pt2 | contig 97615 bp, 68 predicted proteins | sample 200311 | NCBI WGS metagenome assembly AMWB02 (sample SAMN02737377, study PRJNA173069) | bioreactor metagenome | biome: anode biofilm in microbial fuel cells | place: USA: California | collected 2010-12-16 | reverse complement strand
GGTTATCAGGATAAAAATTAATTATTTTTATATTTTTATTATTAGTTTTTATATTATTTAGGGTTTTAGCTGTAATGTTGTCGGCCTTAAGCATAAAAATCAGATCAGGCTTAAAAGTTTTTACTGTTCTTAATAAAGAATAGTTTATTAATCGTATGCCAATAATATTTTTAAGTATTGGTATGCTAAATTTTGAATTTTTATAATTAAATTTTTCTACAGTTAATCCCAAGTTTTGCATCGCATTGCAATGCATGGCTTTATAAAATGATGAGGCGTATGTGTAAATTTTAGGATTGTTATTAAAGTTTCCGACAAGTAAGATTTTTTTTACGTTCACAAATTGCCCCGCATAATATTTTGATAAATTTCAAAAACATTATTTCCGTAATTATCCCAGCTAAAATCAAGAATTTTATTTTTACCCAAATTTCCCATCTCTTTGCTTGGTTCCGGATTTTGGTAGCACCATAAAATTTTTTCAGCCAGAGCTTCAGCGTTTTGTGTAGGCACCAAAAATCCATGTTTACCGTCTTGAATAATATCATTTGCGCCGGTATTTTTTGAACAAATTACAGGCAATCCGCATGCCATTGCTTCGCCTATCACCATGCCAAACCCATCTTCAACAGATGGTAAAACAAATACATTCGATTCATGATAAAGTTTTTTTAAATCATCTCTGCTGCAAGATCCAAAAAATTTAATATTCTTTTTTATCTCTAATTTTTTTAAAACTTGATACATATCTTTTTGAATATTTCCAACCAAAACTAATTCTGTTGAATTTTCGGGGAGATCTAACTTATTCCAGGCTTCAATTAAGTATGGTATGCCCTTGCGCAGACTTATCATGCCGACAAAAATTACTCTGAATTTCGTTCCTTGACGTGGTAATGTTTCTTCTGTTTTAAAAAAATCGACATCGATTCCACATGGGGTCTTTAAAATTTTTTTGGGATTTATTCCGTGTTTGATAAAGCTTTGGTAAGAAAAGTTCGATAGTGTCATGATAAAATCTGTTTGGTTATACTCTTCAACCATCTTATCTATAACCGGCTGATAAATAGGCCTAAACTTTACCCCCCACTTTTCATATTCGTGCGAAAGCAATATCTGCTGCTCTTTGATGTGGCATGATCCGGACTCTATTATAGTTTTAGCGCCAATTTTTTTTGCAGTAGTAAGACATTTTAAAGAATAATTTGCCCAACCTGTAAAAATATCAATGTGTTCAAGCTTTTTAATTTCACGCGCAACCAGAGAATCAAATAAATTATCTTTAAAAGAGTTAAAAATTGATGGGTTAATAAAATGGGCTAGTCGTAGCTTTTGGAATGCCATATCCAAAAATTTACACGAGTTAATTGTTTTAACCAAACTTATACCTGTGCCATGATTTTTGTCTATTTTAGGCTGGTCAGATTTTGTGAAACTAAAAGAATATAATTTTTGTAGGCAGCTTTTTTTATTAAGCTGCTGAGCAAGATTGATTGCATGAAATCGACCACCTGCAGATACGACTACTTTCATGATTTAATTAAATTATCAAAATATTTAATTGTTTTCTCAAGGCCAACATCAAGTGTGATTTCCGGATTCCAGTCTAATAATTGTTTTGCCAGAGTTATGTCCGGACGACGACGTTTGGGGTCATCCTGAGGAAGTTGTTCAAATATTATTTTAGATTTGCATCCAGTTAAATTTAAAACTTTTTGTGCAAGCTCAAGTAATGTAAACTCTTTTGGATTTCCCAAATTAACAGGTCCCGTAATTCCATAGTCTGTCTGCATCATTTTTATGATCCCATTTATAAGATCATCAACATAGCAGAATGATCGTGTTTGTTTGCCATCACCGTACATTGTTATTGGCTGATTATTCAATGCCTGAATTATAAAATTACTTACGACCCGACCGTCCAGCGGATCCATTCCCGGCCCGTAAGTGTTGAATATTCTAATAACCTTTATATCAGTTTTGTATGCTCTGTGATAATCAAAAATTAGTGACTCAGCACTACGTTTTCCCTCATCATAACATGATCTAATTCCAATTGGATTTACGTGTCCCCAGTAAGTTTCTTTTTGAGGATGTTCCTCCGGATCGCCATAAACTTCACTTGTTGATGCTTGCATAATTCGTGCATTGTTGTTTTTGGCAATCTCAAGCATGTTCAACATTCCCAAAAAACTTGTTTTTATTGTTTGAATCGGATCACTTTGGTATGCGGGAGGCGAAGCAGGACACGCAAAGTTAAATATCCAATCTATATTTAAATTAGCTATATTTAAATTAGCTTCTAAATTTATGGGATAAATTATGTCATGTTTAATAAAACTAAAATTTTTGTTTTGTGTTAAATCTTGAATATTATCAAGTCTTCCTGTGCTCAAATTATCAACGGCGATTACCTGGTGGCCAAGTTCAAGAAGCTTGCGACATAAATTGCTTCCAAGAAATCCTGCTCCACCCGTTACTAAAATTTTTTTAGATTTTTTACTTTTTGCCGTGCCCGCCATAGCTTTAGCGACGGCTGGGGCATCCTGCCTGTCGGTCGTAGCCTTGGCGGAGTCTGAAACTTGATCCAGGATCTTCTTATTTTCTATATTCATTATCTTATTCAGAGTTCTGGTCGAACTCTCCTTCCTTTACATTTTAGTTAAATAAGTTAGCATTCAATAAGATTACACAACAGATTTTTTCATTCAAAATGACGTTTGTCAAACTATTGTAGAGAAAAGAGAATAATGAATTTTTTAAAGCAGGTTTTTAGTTTGCTTTCAAAAAAAGACAAAAAAGTTTTTGTTTTATTATTTATCTTATCTTTTATAGTTTCCATTTTTGAAAGCATCAGCATTAGTGCGATGATGTTTTTTATCTCAACCGTTACCAATTTTAATTTTATTGAACAGACTAGATACTATAAATACATTAATTCTTTTTTAGGTTTTTCTAGTACTAATAAATTTATACTTTTTTTGGGCGTTGCAGTTGTTGCTTTGTATGTTTTTAGGGCAATTTTAAATGTTTTTCATGTTTTTGCGACAAGTGGCTTTGCCATAGGTAAAGGGCGGGATATGGCACTGAGGGTATATAATGATTTTTTAGGTTTTTATTATAGTGATTTTACTGCTAATAATTCAGCGCATGTATCTCAAGCTCTCTTTAGCGATTGTAACGCAGTTGCTAGTGTTTGCCTTGGAATTTTAAACTTATTATCCGAGGTTTTAACTTTTATATGCATTTATGCTATGTTGCTTTGGGTTAATTTTAAAATGACGTTTTCTTTAACAATTTTCTTAGCAATGATAGTTTTTCTTATTGTGAAAATATTTTCTAAAAAACTTTCAGATGCCGGACGTGCTAATCAGAAAAATATGGAAGACATGTGCAAAGTATTTTCGGAAGCATTTTGGAATTTTAAATTAATTAAATTACATGGGAACAAAGAAACATTTGTTAGTCGCTTTGCGACATCAAATAATGGAGTCTTAAAAGCAAACGTGTTTAATAATATACTGCAAAGTTTACCAAGATTTTTTTTAGAAACTTTGGGTTTTTTAATCCTTGTTTTAATGGTAATTTACGTGATTTTTGTTTATCACGATTCTGCTTTTATTATTCCAATTGTTTCCGTATATGCACTTGCCCTTTATCGATTTTTGCCATCCATTAATAAAGTTTTGGCTAGCTATAATCAGATAATTTTTAATAAGGCATCTGTTGGTAAATTGTACGAATATCTTAAGACAAAACCCGAAATATTGGGAAACAAAAATATTTCTTTTGAAAATAAGATAGAGCTGAAAAATTTAACGTTTTATTACAATGAGCCCAAATTAATTCTGGATAAAACAAATCTTACAGTTTACAAAGGACAACGAGTTGCCTTTGTTGGTCCGAGTGGCTCCGGCAAAAGTACATTGGCTGATTTGATTATGGGGATTTTGCGGGCATGTGATGGCCAAATTTTAATTGATGGTCAAATATTAACATATGATAATTTACGTGATTGGCGATCCAAAATTGGTTATATTCCGCAGCAAATTTATTTGTTTGATGGTACAGTTGCAGAAAATGTCGTATTTGGACGTGCATATGATGAGCAAAAATTGATTTATGTTCTTAAGAAATCTAATATTTATGATTTTTTATTTACCCAAGAAGGTTTACATACCATGGTTGGGGAGGCCGGAATAAAATTAAGTGGAGGGCAGAAACAACGAATTGCAATTGCCCGGGCCTTGTATGGTGATCCTGAATTATTGGTTCTTGATGAGGCAACATCTGCTCTTGATAGTAAGACAGAAGATCTTATAATGAATGAAATTTATAAAGTTAATGAAGATAAAACTTTGATTGTTATTGCTCATCGTTTAACGACGATAGAGAAATGCGATATTGTTTACAAAGTTTCAGACGGACAAATTCAGTTAGTTAGAAATAATATTGCAGGGCAAGTGACGCAGAATTTAGCTTCTAGTAATCTGTGATTATAAAAAAGAGAGATAAAAATGAGAAAAGCGCTTATAACCGGAATAACGGGGCAAGACGGTTCCTATTTGGCAGAGTTTCTTCTGTCTAAAGGCTATGAAGTTCATGGTATGATTCGTAAATCATCGACATTTAATACTCAGCGAATTGACCACATATATGTTGATCCGCACGAATTAAACACAAGATTTTTTTTACACTACGGCGATCTTTTAGACAGCAGTGTGATTAATGATATTGTTAGTAGAGTTCAGCCGGACGAAGTTTATAACCTTGGTGCTCAATCTCATGTAAAAGTTTCGTTCCAAATGCCTGAATTTACAGGTGATGTAACAGGGCTTGGAACTTTAAGAGTTCTTGAAGCAATTCGTAGATACAAAAGCGATGCAAAATTTTATCAAGCCTCTTCGTCTGAGATGTTTGGAGCATCCCCGGCGCCTCAAAGTGAAGAGACAGCTTTTTATCCACGCAGTCCATATGCGGCCGCTAAAGTTTATTCTTACTGGATAACCGTTAATTATCGCGAAGCTTACAGAATTGCTGCAAGTAATGGAATTTTATTTAATCACGAGAGTCCAAGACGTGGAGAAACATTTGTTACTAGAAAAATAACAATGGCGATCGCAAATATGCTCCTAAAGAGACAAACTAAACTTTATCTTGGCAATCTTAATGCCAAGCGTGATTGGGGTTTTGCGCCTGAATATGTTGAGGCAATGTGGTTGATGATGCAACAAAATAAGCCGGGTGATTTTGTAATAGGTACAGGTAAAAGTGTGCCAGTGCGTGAATTTGTTGAAAAATCGTTTGCTTACGCAGGAGTTGAACTTGAATGGGTTGGATCAGGTGTTGAGGAGATTGGAATTATAAAAAATTTGAGCTCAATGTGGTCTGGAATTTTAAAGCCCGGAGATATAATTGTAGAAGTTGATCCAAGATATTTCCGTCCAACGGAAGTCGAACACCTTCAAGCAGATATTTCTAAAGCAAAAGATATTTTATGTTGGTCACCACGAGTGACTTTCGATGAACTTGTAAAAATTATGGTTGATTACGATTTAAAATTCGCCGGACTGACTCCAGTTGGGCAGGGCATTGATATTTGTAAAAATAAAAACTTTTTATACACATCTCATACTGTAACCTGGCACCAGGGAATGAAAGAAGCTTATCTCTAGAAAGGCATTTGTTAATGCATATCGATTCTAAAATTTATGTAGCTGGGCATACCGGATTGGTTGGATCTGCAATTTTAAGATCGCTTAAAAATCATGGATATAAAAATATTATTACAAAAGAGTTTCAAGATCTTGATTTAAGATCTCAATCGCAAGTCGAATCTTTTTTTCAAGAAAATCGGCCTGAATATGTTTTTCTGGCTGCCGCAAGAGTTGGTGGAATTTGGGCAAATAACGCACAGAAAGCCGATTTTATTTATGACAATTTAATGATCTCTGCAAATGTTATTTCTGCCTCACATAAATTTGGTGTTAAAAAATTACTTAATCTTGGGTCTTCATGCATATATCCCAAAAATGCCCCTCAGCCATTAAAAGAAGAATATTTACTTTCCGGTTCACTAGAACCAACGAACGAGGCTTATGCCATCGCAAAAATTTCTGCACTTAAGCTTTGTAGATATTTTAATGAACAGTATGGAACAAATTTTATCTCTGTGATGCCTACAAATCTTTACGGTCCAAATGATAATTTTAATCTTGAAACGGCGCATGTTTTACCGGCTATGATTAGAAAATTTCATCTGGCCAAGCTGCTTGCAATGAAAGATTTTTCAAGTATCAGAGCTGATTTTAAAAAATTTGGCTTGTCCAAAAATTATTGTAGCAAGATTGAAGAACTTAGCGATTCAGATATCCAGTCTTTACTTGCAAAATTTGGCATATTCGCCGAAGTTTTGAATTTATGGGGAACGGGTACAGTGTATCGTGAATTTTTACATGTTGATGATTTAACTTCGGCGTTACTGTTTCTCATGAATAATTATGATTTTTCAGATCTGGGTGAGTGTATTAATATTGGGGTTGGAGTTGATCTAAAAATTTCCGAGCTTGCGCAGATAATTAAAAATACTGTTGGATTCTCTGGAGAAATTAAATTTGATCATGCTAGCTCAGATGGCACGCCTAGGAAATTGCTGGATGTGTCGAAAATTTCAAAATTAGGTTGGAGTGCACAGATGCCGTTGAATAACGGAATTAAAAGTGCTTATGAGTGGTATTGTACTTGGCCTAAATAAAAAGCGCTATAACATATTTAATGACAAAAATATTAGAAAGGAAAATATGAGCTTGTATCATAAAATCGTCAGTCGAGTATTAACCTTAAATAAGACTAATAAAGATTTGGCCTGGATGGATAGAAAGGTCACTGAAATATTGTGGTCGCAAAAATTTGGGCATTCTATAGTTGATGCTGATTGGTTGAAGAAAAAAGCTGTTTCTGCCAGTGGCGCTGCCGCAAATTATTCTTTTCTGTATGTTTTGTTTCAAATTTTAAATAATTTCAAGCCTAAGTCGATTTTGGAGATAGGGCTGGGACAAACAACAAAACTTAATAGTCAGTATGTTGCCTATCATAATCCACACGCCCAGCTATATGTTGTTGAAGATTGTCTGGATTGGATAAAAATGTTTGATGAATTTTTAAATCTATCCAGTAATATAAAATTACTCCATTTGCCGCTTGAAAAAATTAATGTGAATGGTTTTTCTGTAGATTCTTATAAAAACTTGAGCCATTTGGTCGAGACAGTTAAATTTAATCTTATTATTAATGATGGGCCAATGGGGAATGAGCGCTATTCAAGGTCTGGAATTATTGATTTGATTCCACAGAATCTGGATCAATCATTTGTTATTATTTTTGATGATTATGATCGTCGTGGTGAACAGGACACGGTTGCTCTCGTTTGCAATAAATTAAAAGAACATTCTTATCAATTTAAGACGACAATATATAAGGGAATTAAACACCAATATCTTATCTATTCACCAGATATGTATATGTTAAGAGAGTTATGAGAAATTTTTTGGAGAGTTTATTAAATTAATTTTATAAAGGATATGGGATGGAACTTTGGTACGATGATCCTCTTTATATTGATGAATTGTTTAAACATGATGAACTTTACTTTATGTGGGCATTATTATTTTTAAAAAAGTATAATATTTCTAAGGATGCAAAGATTTTGGATGTTGGCGCTGGGGTTGGCAGTTTGGTAAATATATTACAAAAGTGGGGATTTAAGAATGTTCGTGGTGTGGAAATTAATGAAAAATTAGTGAATATTGGCAAAAAAAGACTTGGGCTTGAAGGCGTGTTGCTAACACCAAAGGAATTTGAGTTTCTTGAGGAAAAATATGACGTTGTTATTTCTTATACCGTGGCAGAACATGTTGATGATATTGGCGAATTCATTGATTACAAATTAAAATTTCTTAAAGACGATGGTTATTTCTATTTATATGCTCCTGATTACCACCGTCCACGTATGTACAAAAACATTATTATTGACAAGATTAAGGGCAGAAAACTTCACTTGACGCCATTTTCTGATGGTGGTATTGGCAAGAGCATATATATGTTTTTAAAAATAACTTTTTTTTCCATCTATAAAAGAATTATTAAGAAGCCATATATGCTCAAGGTTGTACCGATTCCTCCCGAAATAAGCTTTAGTGGGGATGCCGATGCAACATGGTGCTGTAGCTACTTGGACATTAAAAATTATTTTTATACCAAGAGAAAAGAATTTAAATTTGATCAACTTGATTGTTTTGGATCATTTGCTGGTCGTGTAGATAAACAAAAAAAAACGTTACTCAATCCTAAATAAAATGTGTTATAAGACTATAAAAATATAAAATCAATTGGAGTTATGTAATTATTGTATAATGTTATTGAGAATAAAATATTTTTATGCTTTTCAATTCGCTTGAATTTCTGATTTTTTTCCCAATCGTAACGACTTTGTATTTCATCTTGCCGCATAAGTGGCGATGGCTTATGTTGTTGGTTGCAAGCTGCATTTTCTACATGTCGTTTATCCCAATTTATATTTTGATTTTATTTTTTACGATAATTATTGATTATATTGCAGGAATTCTTATTGAAAATGCATCGGGAAACAAGAGAAAACTTTTTTTGTTTCTGAGCCTAGTTTCAAATTTATCGATTTTGGGATTTTTTAAATATTTTAATTTTTTTAATAACAGTGTTTCAGGTTTGGCGTCTCTATTTGGTTTTACCAACCCCATTCCGGAGTTGAATATTATTTTGCCAATCGGTTTATCGTTCCACACGTTTCAGGCAATGAGTTACACGATAGAAGTTTATTTTGGGCGCCAAAAGGCAGAACGTCATTTTGGAATATACTCTCTTTATGTTATGTTTTATCCCCAGCTCGTAGCAGGGCCAATTGAACGGCCACAGAATTTGTTACATCAGTTTTATGAAAAACATAATTTTGATTATCAACGTGTGACTGAAGGGTTGAAATTGATGGCATGGGGATTTTTCAAAAAGCTGGTCATTGCGGATAGGCTAGCATTATTTGTAAATAATATTTATACACAGCCGGCTGTCCATTCAGGGGCTTCACTTATTGTAGCTACTATATTTTTTGCATATCAAATTTATTGTGATTTTTCCGGATATTCTGACATTGCTCTTGGAGCTGCGCAGGTTATGGGCTTTAATTTAATGCTGAATTTTGATCGGCCTTATGCCTCAAGATCGATTTCTGAATTTTGGCGACGTTGGCACATTTCACTTTCGAGATGGTTTCGTGATTATGTTTACATTCCGCTTGGCGGAAACCGTGTTTCTGTTATGAAAGTTTACAGAAATCTTTTTATTACTTTTCTTCTTAGCGGTCTTTGGCATGGCGCCAGTTGGACTTTTGTAATTTGGGGTGCACTCAATGGAGTTTATCTTATTGTTGGTGCTGCAACTAAACAGTGGCGAAAGGCTTTTGTTCAATATATTAAGCTTGATATGTATCCTGCCTTTCACAAAACATTGCAGATTGTTATAACTTTTGGACTTACATGTTTTGCATGGATTTTCTTTAGAGCAGAAAGTATCTCCGATGCTTTTCTTATTATAAAAAAAATATTTTATGGTTCATGGGGTATATCTCGAGGTGTTGGACTGGATTCAATTTTTTGTGGACGATCAAAAGTGGATTTCTTTATTGCTATTATTGCCATAATAACGCTTGAAGCCATTCAGTTGTGGGCACATCGTAACGATTTGATAGCACGAGTTAATGCTTTACCCTCATACATTCGCTGGACTGTATATTATTTACTTATTTTGAGCATTATTTTGTTTGGCATGCTTGGTGCTTCAAAATTTATTTATTTTCAATTTTAGGGGGATTTGCACATGAATATTTTTTTTAAAAAAATTATGTACTTGTTACCGATCCCCATATTTATTGTGGCCGTTAATTATTTTGTGGAAAAAACGAATCTTTTAAAAAACAATGCACGTGATGCGGCGCTTTATCTCTGGCAAGGGTATAACATTGCTAATGCATATACATGTGGGGATTCTTCTATAAAAGAATTTTATGTGAAGAATGCTACGCATGAAAATATTTCGCGGGAGAAAGACATTCTTGTTTTTGGCTCAAGCCGTTCATTGGGAATTAATAGTAAACTGTTTCCCGGTAAAACTTTTTTTAATATGAGTGTGACGGATGGTCGACTCGAAAACTTTATTTATTTTTATTTTTTATGGCGTGAAAAAGGTCTTATTCCGGCACATGTAATACTGGGGCTTGATGCATGGCTTTTAAAAAGCAAATCTCAGTGCGACTTGATGGCAGTTATTAAAGATAAGTTGATAGAAGTTGACTCAGATTTTTCATCCGTATTTGACTCAGGCTCAGATTTTAATTGTGATTGTGGTTATAAACAAACCGCTGGAGAAACCTTGGAGTTTGCGCAACGCTTGGTCTCAATCGATTTATTTCGAAACTCGTTAATGTATGGAGCAAATGTTTTATTGCATGGTTGTGGGTTTAGGGGAGTTGGTGTTTTTTATCCAACTAAAGAAAATTTTGCTGATTCTGAGGTGATGCTTGCTGATGGTAGTATAAATTATGGATTGGTTCGGAGGTCTAGAAGTGTTGAAGAAGTCAATCGCCAGGTTCTTTCTGGAATAAAAGAAAAAGGTTTTTCCCACCTAAATGATTTTGAAAAACTTGATGTGGATATGGTTAAGTTGTTTGAGATTTTTATTAAATTACTGTTGCGTGATAATGTATCGGTAACTTTTTTTCTTACGCCGTATCATCCTAAAGCATATGATTTGTTGAAAGTATCTGAAAAAAATAAAATAGTCTGCACTGTTCGCGATTACTTTAAAAACGTTGCACGAAAAAACAGTATAAAAGTTATTGGGGATTTTGATCCTGCAATAAATAATTTAGAAGACAGTGATTTTTTTGATGATATTCATCCAAAAGAATCAGCCATGCAAAAGGTTTTTGGGAAGTTTGGCTGATTTTGGGTGTATCTTTTTTTTAAATTTTTGATACAAGTGTTCCCGCGCTTTGCCACCCAATGATTGAGCCAAAGCTGCGTGTTTGATTTCGTGGTCCTCCGTATACGGCATAATTATCCTTAGGGGACATTTTTGCAATCTCATTCCATAGTCCAATAGCATCAAAAAAATCGGTAGAAATAGTTTGGCTTGATTTTATCTCAATAGGAATGATTTTTGTTCCAGTGTCAATAAGGCAATCTACTTCTATTCGTCCATTTTGATCCCTCCAAAAATAAAGTGTAGGTTCCTCTCCGCTATTATGAAATTGTTTGAAAAAATCTGAAATAATAAAATTTTCAAAAAGAGCTCCCCTAAAGGGACTTAAATTTAAATCCTTGCTTGATTTTATTCCAAGCAAAGAACATGCCAGTCCAGTGTCATAAAAATAGAATTTTGGTGTTTTTGTAATACGTTTATTAAAATTATTAAAGTGCGGCCTGAGGAAGAAGGTGATGTAGCTTGCCTCTAAAATTGAAAGCCACTGTGTAGCCGTATCCCGGCTTATACCGCAATTGGTTGCTATTTCTGCAACATTGAGGAGTTGTCCAACTCTTCCTGCGCAAAGTGACATGAATTTTTGAAATGTTTGTAAGTTGCCAACATTTGTAAGTTGCCTAACATCCCGTTGTAAATAGGTATGGATGTAGGACCGATAGAAGACCGGCGCAGTAATTCGTTTCTCATAACGCCGAGGGTATCCTCCTTTGAAAATTGCATCATCGAGTCGAGCGGGCAGTATTTTTGCCTTTGAAAGCTCGTGTATTGAAAATGGTAAAAGCGTAAGTATTCCAACTCGTCCTGCAAGCGATTGCGTTATTTTTTCATTCATGAGAAAGTTTTGAGACCCAGTTAAAATGAAATAGCCTGGTCTGTTTTTTTTATCTACCTCGAGTTGTATATAAGAGAGAATATTTGGGACATATTGGAATTCGTCTAAAATAATTCCGTACTTATTTTCATGATTTTGCAAAAATCCTTGAGGATCTTTTAGCGCAAAAGAGCGCAATTCCGGATCTTCAAGTGAGAGATATGTGTGTTTTTTAAAAGTATTTACTACGAGCGTTGTTTTTCCTGATTGTCGAGGGCCTGTAATCGCGACTACCGGAAATTTTGTATACTCTGCAAAGATAGTGGAGATGTCCCGATTGATATACATATGGGATCCTTTATGTGTAGCGTATTTTAAAATTTTATTTTGTGCTGATTGCATGCTCGGGTAGCATATTAGCACAAATGTAAGTTTAAATGCAAGTCTTTAGTTTGTTCTATTTGTGCTATTTATGTAGTCAAGTACATAAATAGCACAGGTTGCTTTAAAGTAATTACCCAGATATGGTTTAACTTGATTAGAATTGCACGAAATTTACATATAAAGTCAAAAAAAAATTTGCTTCACCTGTGTTTTCAACCAAAAACAACTAATTTAAGGTATGTTTTTTAACCAAAAATAGTCGAATTTATATATGTTTTTTAACCAAAAAATAACAAAATATACTTCACTTGGCGCTTTGAATCATGATATAGATCATTGCTAATAATCTTGGTATGATACATGAAATTTGTGAATATATTTTTGGTTAGGTTTCGTTAATTATTTTTTTCGATAGGGGCTGCCATGAGCGATTTTATTAAAAAATGTTTATTCTTAAGCATATTTGGATTTTGCATAAGTATTTTATCACTATTTAAATTAAGTTTTCTTCTTGGCTCACATAAATTCTTTTTCTCGGGAATTAATTTTATCTTGCCCGTGATCGGAGCTTTTTTCAGTTTACCCGTGTCGTTGTTATTAATTTCTGCTCTATTTATTTTTAAGTTATCGGTTGGTTTTGGTGTTTTAACAATGGGCTTCCCAACGCTTGTTGCGGCTTCAAGTTTTGCTGCTAAATCTAAAAAATTAGATTTTTTACTGCATGTAATTTTACCATTATCATGCATGCTTTTATTTATTGCACACCCGGTTGCAAGCAAAGCATTTGCCTACTCTTTTTATTGGCTTATTCCAATCACTCTTTATGTTTTGAACTACAAAAACACATTTAGTAAGGCTTTGACAGCGACCTTTTTAGCCCATGCAGTAGGAAGCATAATTTGGTTATATACTGTGCCAATGACAAGTATGCAATGGCTGGCATTAATTCCAGTTGTCGCTGTTGAACGGTTGGTTATGGCTAGCAGTATGGTAGTTTTATACCAAGTGTTGGTTAGATTTTTCAATCTTGAATTTGTACGAACGCTTTGTGCGGATAGAATTCGCCGTTAATCTTAAATTCGTGTATTTTATACCAAATTATATAATTTTCGTGTAAAAATATGTTAATATAATAAAAACGGTGTGGAGGATTATCTTTTCGTAGAAAATAGGAGTAAGAATTATGGAGATCATTCCGCCAAGAGCCAAGCCAATTGGGTACTTGTGGTTAGTCAATAACTATAAGCTTAATGTCATTCCGCATTTTCGTTGGTCTTATATTATCGAATCTGGGGCCAGAAGGGTTCTGAAAGACCCAACTAATCTTTCCATGCCGGAAATTTATCTCTACGATATTAACTATGCTCTTGAAAATTCTGATGATCCTATGCAAAATCTTGTGTTTGCGCTTAAGCACGAGGGCTTAAATCTTGAAATTATATCAGCTTTTTTTAACTGTATTACAAATGACAATCCATCAAATAAAATTGTACAAAAATTTGTAGAAGAACAACGAACTGGTAAATATCAACGCATGGTTTGGTACCTTTATGAAAAGCTATCCGGAAGTAATCTTGGAATTCCGGATTTGAAGCAAGGGTCTTATGTTGACTTGTTAGATGAAGAAGAGTACTACACGGCAAAATCCGTTCAGCATCGACGCTATCGAATTAATGATAATCTTCTTGGAAGTATCCATTTCTGCTCGTTTGTAAGAAAGACTGCTTTGTTGAAATCCATTGAGTATAAAAAGCTTGACGTTTTGGCCAGGGATATAGTTAAATCTTATGATCAAAAAATAATAAATCGAGCAAGCAGCTACTTGTATGCCAAAGAAACAATGTCTTCGTATCAGATTGAACGGGAGGTTCCAAGTAAACAACGATTAGCAAGATTTATTCAACTTATAAAAAAAGTCGAAGAAGTTCCGAATTTAACAAATGAAATTCTTATAAAACTTCAAAACAGTTTGGTTGAAGATAGATTTATAAATAATTCTTACCGAATAACACAAAATTACGTTGGTCAAAAACGTGACTGGTATGATCAACTTATTCACTACATCTCACCCAAGCCTGAGGATGTTAATGGCTTAATGGCTGACCTGCTAGCAGAGCTACAGCGCATGTTTGAGAGTGGCGTTCACCCAATTGTTATTGCTACAATAATATCATTTGGATTTGTTTTTATACATCCGTTTGATGATGGGAATGGACGTTTGCACCGTTTTTTGATTCACTATATTTTGTACAGAACTGGATTTGTTCCGGTCGGTACGATGTTTCCAATATCAGCAACCATACTTTCTGACATGCAGCGTTACAATGAGATTCTCGAACAGTTTTCAAAACCACTAATGTCTTTGCTTTTGGATTATGATGTCAACGACGACGGGGTTTTGACGGTCAAGCAGGAGACAGTACAGTTTTATAAATATATAGATTATACGGTTCAGGCAGAGTACTTGGCATTGTGCATCGAAAAAACAATCCACACTGATTTTAAAAAAGAACTTTTGTATTTGACAAATTATGACAAAACTAAAAAAGAGCTAAGCCAAATTGTTGATATGCCTGACCAACAGCTTGACTTATTTATAAGAGTTTCCATTCAAAATAATGGCACACTTTCTCAAAGTAAGCGAATAACTCATTTTAAAATGCTTACGGATGATGAGATAAAATTACTCGAGGCTGTTGTTCAAAAAAATATGCTCGACAAAATATAATTGAGTTGAAATACTTTGATGGTAATCGTGGGATATGTTGATTTGTGTGTTAAGGATTAATAACTTACGATGCATGCAGCTAAAAGAGTGGGTAGTAAGTGTTAAATCAAGTTAATAAATCAGAAGCCAAATGCATTACATTTAAACAGAAGTCTGAAGAATTTGATTTTTCATTAAAATCATGTGACAACGAAGAAATATGTGTTTTGAAATTTTGATTTCAATTGCTCATGAGAATGTAAAATCGTTTGCTCGTAGTATTATAAAGGTATTAGAATGAGTAATGCTCCAATAGCATTGTTTGTTTACAATAGATTATCGCATACTCAACGAACTGTTGAGTCCATTAAAAGAAATTGTTTGTCTGAGCAAAGTGATTTAATAGTATTTTCTGATTCATATAAAAATGAAGATAACATTGAAAATGTTAAAGCTGTCCGTAAATATATAAGAAGCCTAACTGGTTTTAAAACAATAAATTTGATAGAGCGACCGTTTAATTTGGGGCTAGCAAATTCAATTATCTCAGGTATAAATCAGGTATTGGATTCATATGATCGACTAATTGTTTTAGAAGATGATTTGATTACCGCCCCATATTTTTTGCAATTTATGAACGATGCTTTGATTTTTTATAGAGATGATGAGCGTGTTGCGAGTGTTAACGGTTATATTTATCCGATCAAAAAAAGCCTTCCAGAAACATTTTTTTTGAAATGTGCAGATTGCTGGGGATGGGGTACGTGGAAGCGTAGTTGGAATTTATTTGAACCAGATGGATCAGTCCTGTTAAAAAAATTAGATGCAAGCGGTCTAGTTAAAAAGTTTAATTTTAATGGAGAGTATGATTTTAGGTCGATGCTAGAAGGGCAGGTAAATGGTATAAATAATTCATGGGCTATAAGGTGGTATGCATCAACATTTTTAGCTAATAAGTTAAGTCTGTACCCTTCAGAGTCGCTAGTTTTAAATATTGGAAATGATTCTTCTGGCGTTCATTGTGGGACGTCAAATACGTATGATTCAATTTTGAGTAAACGCCGAATTAATGTTTGCCAGATTCCAGTAAGTGAAAATATTTTTGTTCTTAAGCAGTTTGCTAAATTTTTTAAATCATTAAGAAAAGTGTCTCTTATTCAAAGGTTGAAAAAATTTGCACTAAAAATTCTAAAAAAAGTGGGATTTTATGATTGAACAAGTAATGTCAGATCAACAACTTATTGCGTTTATTGTTAGAAGTACCTTTCAGAAAGATGTTATATCTTTTTTTACACCCAATGATTTCTCTCAACAGCTTGCATATATGAGTCACCCCAAGGGCAATATTATTAAGCCACACGTTCACAACCCTGTTTCACAAAATGTTTTGTATACCAAAAAGGTTTTGTTTATCGGAAAAGAACAGTTGAGAGTCGATTTTTATAAGGCCTCACATTTTTATGATCGTCAAAAAAGTGTGGTGAATGGGCTTGGAATAGCGCCTACAGATGTGTTATATGATTTTTATAAACTTGGCGCTGAATTACGTGCACATTTGGCGTTGCTTGATGAGTTTATGTTACTAAGAAAATTTGCAGAAGCGAATAAACTCTCTATTTACAATGCTACAAAAGGCGGAGTAATTGAGGCTTTTGAAAGGGTTCATTTTGACTCTCTGTTCTAATTCAAATCCTGAAAAAACATGGCAAATGTTGAAATCTATAAAGAAAGTACAGGAGTGAGTTTGTGGTTACAAAAAATTTTATAAAACTTTTTATCCCGCCAGTTTTCTTGAAAATAAAACAAAAGGTTATGTGCCCAGGATACATCAGTGTCAAAAAGTCCTTGTTATGGTCTGGCGATTATAAAACATGGGCAGAGTCGCAAAAGTGTTCATTAGGATATGATTCACAAGGTATTTTAGAAAAAGTTACAAATGCTCTTATACAGGTAAAGGAGGGGCGTGCTATTTATGAGCGTGACTCTGTTTTATTTGATAAGGTTTGTTATTCATGGCCTGTTTTAAGTGGCCTTATGTGGATAGCAGCTTTAAATGAGGGTAAATTGCGCGTACTTGATTTTGGTGGCTCTTTGGGATCTTCTTATTTTCAGAATCGACTGTTTTTAAAAACACTGAAAGAATTGCGTTGGAATATTGTTGAACAACCTCTTTTTGTAGAAACGGGTAAAAAATATTTTGAAGATGAAACTCTCAAATTTTATAATACAATACAGGAAGCTTTGGCCAGTCAATTTATTGATGTGATATTGCTTTCAAGCGTTTTGCAGTACATCGAAAAACCATATGATCTCATACATGAAATATTCAAGGCAAACATTCCATATATCATTTTAGATAGAACAACTTTTATCGAAGGGGAGAATGATCGGATAACCGTTCAGAATGTTCCTGAATCAATATATAAGGCCAGTTATCCTGCTTGGTTTTTCAATGAGAAAAAAATGTTTAATATTTTTAAAGAACATTACGATCTTGTAGAAGAATTTACTTCTTATATGAATAATCCCAACCGAACGGTTGATGGCATAAAAACGTGGGAAAAAGGTTTCATTTTACAAAGGCGTTTAGCATGAAAAAATATAATAGTTTTTTTTTGAAATCGAAAAAATTGATACAAAAAATACCTTTTTTTTGGCGAATAAATGTTTGGGCTGAAAAATTTTTTTATACTGCTGACTTTCTCAAGTTTAAATCGATAAGTCGTAACAGCAAGAGATTTCCATGTTTTTGGAGTGATCGATGGGTATGCTTAGGCGATAAAACAAATAGTTTGAAGATTGACGTACATTATGTTTATCATCCCGCTTGGGCCGCTCGTATTTTAGCTTTGATTAAACCGAGCCTACATGTTGATCTATCATCAGCAATGCATTTTGTTACGGTTTTATCTGCCTTTATACCCGTTAAATATTACGAATACAGACCCTCGTCGATATTATTAAGTGATTTTGAATCTGCGTTTGCTGATTTATTGCATTTGCCGTTCGAAAGCAATTCTGTAGAATCTTTATCGTGTATGCATGTTGTAGAACATGTTGGCCTAGGTCGTTACGGTGATCCGTTAGATCCTGATGGTGATTTGAAAGCTATTGCCGAGTTAAAGCGTGTTGTTAAGCCAGGTGGAAATCTACTTTTTGTTGTTCCTGTTGGGAGAAAAAGAGTTCAATTTAATGCGCATCGTGTTTATTCGTTTGAACAAATACGTGAATATTTCAAAGATTTTTCGTTAAAAGATTTTTCCGTAGCCGTTGATGAAAAATCTGGGTTGATTAAACATCCCTCACAAGAGTTTATTGAGAAACAAGAATATGGTTGTGGATGCTTTTGGTTTGTAAAAAATAATTCATAAAGAGAGTTCCCTATGCTTAATTTTTGTACCTTATTTGATTCAAATTATCTTTCGCGTGGGCTGGCGCTTTACGAATCCCTTATGGCAAGTTGCCCCAATTCTCACCTTTACATTTTTGCTTTCGATGACGTTTGCTATCAAATACTTCAAAGGCTTTCGCTTACAAATGCGACGATTATAGCCCTAGAAGAGCTTGAATCTTCAGATAATGCTCTCTTACAGGCCAAGAAAACACGGACTCCTGTTGAATATTGTTGGACATGTACTCCGGCGATCATTCTTTATAGCATTCAAAAGTTTCATTTGAATGTGTGTACCTATTTGGATGCTGATCTTTATTTTTTTTCTTCACCGCAAGTGCTTCTTGATGAACTTAGTCAAAAATCAATATTGATTACTTCTCATCGTTATACACCGGAATATAATCAGGAAAAGGCGAGTGGAAAGTATTGTGTTCAATTTATGACATTTAAAAATGATACAAATGGAATGATTGCTTTGAATTGGTGGCATGCTGCTTGTATTGACTGGTGCTATAATCGTGTTGAGGACGGCAAACTTGGTGATCAAAAATATCTTGACGATTGGCCGGTTCGTTTTGATGGTGTCCATGAGTTAGAGCATCTTGGCGGAGGGGTTGCTCCATGGAATGTTCAGCAGTATGAATTTTTCAAGACAAAAGATGTTGTTGCTGGGAAAAAAATATCAAGCAATATTATGTTTGAGCTTGTTTTTTATCATTTTCATAGTCTTAAATTTTTGACTAATGAAAGGGTTCACTTAGGTGGTTATTTTATTTGCCATACAACGATTCAGCTTATATATGCTCAATACATAACCCATTTAGAAAAAATAAAAATGAATCTTGGAAAAATAAATCCTTTGTTGGATCCACACGGCAAAGCAAAGAATGTTTATAACGTTGGCGTAAGAAACAAAATTAAACAAAACATAAGCTTTGTGAAAAATTCAATAATGAAACTAATGCACCATTCGCAGGCAAAAAAATATTGCTTACGAAAGCCAAATATTTTTCAGATTAAAAGAATAGTTGAACAAGCAATGAATCATGAGTGAATAATTAAAGAGTAGTTTTTATGGCACATTTGATAAAGATTTCAACGATTGTTGATGAGCGAGGGACTCTTGCAGTTATCGATAAACTTCTCCCATTCGATGTTAAAAGGGTTTTCTATATGTATGATGTCTCAAAAGAAAGGGGCGGGCATCGGCATGAAAAAACATTCTTAGCCTTGGTCTGCCTTTGCGGTAGTTGTACAATTTACACATGTAATAAACAAGAAGAAAAATCATTTGTTCTTGATTCGCCAAGTACCTGTCTTGTTCTTACGCCAGAAGATTGGCATACAATGAATAACTTTTCGCAAAATGCTATCTTGCTCGCATTAGCGTCAACACATTATAATAAAAATGATTATATTTATGAGCGACCATGATGATTGAATACGAAAATTTAAAAAAATTAAATGAACCTTTTTCCCAAGCTTATCAAGCACAGTTGGAAAAGGTTTTACATAGCGGTTGGTTTATTTTGGGAGAATCTGTTGCAGCTTTTGAAAAGAAATTTGCTGAATATTGTGGGGTTAAGCATTGTATAGGCGTTGCCTCTGGTCTTGATGCATTAATTCTTTCTTTGGATGCTTTAAATCTTCCACCTGGATGTGAAGTGATAGTTCCTTCAAATACCTATATCGCAACAATTTTAGCAATTCTTCGGTGCGGTTTTACGCCAATTCTTGTTGAGCCTCGCATCGAAACCTATAATATTGATCCTCAAAAAATTGAAGAGAAAATAACAACAAAAACAGCTGCAATTATCGTAGTCCATCTATATGGTAAGTTATGCGAAATGGACACAATATGTGCTATTGCAGAAAAATATAGTTTAAAAATAATAGAGGACGCTGCGCAGGCCCATGGAGCAGCATTATATGGAAAAAAGGCTGGGGCAAGGGGGACCTTCGGTGCATTTAGTTTTTATCCAACCAAAAATCTTGGAGCACTTGGTGATGCTGGAGCCATAACAACAAACGATGATGTACTTGCAGAAAAAATGAAAATGCTCAGAAATTATGGTTCGAAAAATAAATACTATAATGAACTTGTTGGTTACAACTCAAGACTTGATGAAGTGCAAGCTGCTTTTTTGTTGATTAAGCTTGAGCACCTTGATGCCATTAATGCGCACAAAAATATGCTTGCCAATGTTTATCATGAACTTCTTGATGAGCGATGGGTAAAGCCAATCAAACAAAAATCATTTTTTGATGTTTACCATATTTTTAACATTCGACACAAACGAAGAGATGCTTTGCGAGAATATTTGTTGAAGAATGAAATTCAAACGGCTATTCACTATCCATTGGCACCGCATAATCAGCTGTCTATGAAAAATATATTACAGGGGAATTACCCTATTTCAGAAAAAATTCATGCAACCACGTTGAGTTTACCTATCTCCCATTATCACACGTCAACGGATGTTGAAAGGGTTGCTATAACAATAAACAAGTTTGAAGGATAAGTGAGATGAAAGGAATTATACTTGCTGGGGGAAATGGAACCCGTCTTTATCCGGCAACATTTTCAATTTCAAAACAAATACTTCCTGTTTTTGATAAGCCGATGATTTATTATCCACTCTCAATGCACATGCTTGCCGGGATTCGAGAGATCTTAATTATTTCAACGCCAAGAGATTTACCATTTTTTGAAGATTTGCTTAAAGATGGTTCACATTTGGGGATTTCTATACACTATTCTGAGCAAAAGCATCCCAATGGACTTGCTGAAGCCTTCATTATAGGTAAAGATTTTATAGGTAAAGATACTGTTTCTCTTGTTCTAGGGGATAATGTTTTTTATGGTGATTCGCTTCAATCGACGCTTGAAAAAACAACGACCCTCCATAACTGTAAGGCAACTATTTTTGCTTATCATGTAAATAACCCCCAGGACTACGGGGTTGTTTTATTTGATGGTGGTGGAAAGGCCGTTTGTTTGGAAGAAAAGCCTAGTAATCCGTGTTCAAGTTATGCCATAACCGGGTTATATTACTACGATAACAGTGTAGTTGAAATTGCAAAACAGGTAAAACCATCGGCACGAGGAGAGCTTGAGATTACCGATGTTAATAAAAAGTATCTTGAAATGAATGCTTTGAACGTTGAAGTGCTTGGGCGGGGAATTGCATGGCTTGATACAGGGACTCATGAATCACTTCTTGATGCTTCAAATTTTATTGCAGCTATCGAAAAGCGACAGGGCCTCAAAATTGCATGCATTGAAGAGATTGCCTATCGAAAGCAATACATTTCAGCGGAGCAGTTGCAAAAGCTTGCGCAGCCGCTACAAAAAACGAACTATGGAAAATATTTACTCAACCTTTTAAATGATGGTCAATTATGGCAAAAAAGTGCATTCTCATTACCGGAGGTGCGGGGTTCATCGGAAGTAATTTTGTAAAATCAATTGCTTGTTCTCCAGGTATTATTTCGAATTATTCATTTTATATAGTCGATGCTTTAACCTACGCGGGAAATAAGGCCAATATTCAGTCAGAGCTGATGGCCTTTAATATTCCATTCGTCTCCGTAGATATTCGTGATCGGGAATCAGTAGATTCCCTTTTTGAGCAGGAGCAATTTGATGGTGTTATCAATTTTGCTGCAGAGACTCATGTTGATAGATCTATTCAAAATCCAAACATCTTTCTTGAAACAAATGTTCTTGGAACATTAAATCTACTAAATGCTTCACTAAAAGTCTTTGGAAAAAAAACAGGGTTTCGGTTTTTGCAAGTAAGTACCGATGAGGTGTATGGATCTTTGCAAGAAAATGAATCAGCGTTTACTGAAGAGTTACCACTCAGGCCCAATAGCCCTTACAGTGCAAGTAAAGCAAGTGCTGACTTGCTTGTTCTGTCGTATTTTAAAACATATAAATTACCTGTCATTATTACGCGTTGCTCGAATAATTATGGACCTTATCAATATCCAGAAAAGCTTATTCCGCTCATGATTAACAAAGCATGTAATGATGAAAAACTTCCTGTTTATGGAGATGGCCGAAATATCAGAGATTGGATTTATGTAGATGATCATAATGAGGGTGTTTGGTTAGCATTTGAGCGTGGACGTCCTGGAGAGATTTATAATTTTGGTGGAAATTCAGAAATAAGAAACATAGATCTTGTTAAAATGATACTAAAAAAATTAGATAAACGTGAAAATCTTATAGAGTTTGTTTCTGATCGGCTTGGCCATGATTGGCGTTATGCAATGAATTACGATAAAGCCAAAAAAGAATTAGCGTGGGAACCAAAAACAACATTTTCAGAAGGACTAGAGAAGACGCTTTCATGGTACAAAGAGGTTATGGTCCCAAGTTGCTTATGATTTCTTTCCGTTGTTTTGATTAAAATGTGGTATAGAGGCTTCGTGTATGAAAAATCCTGACTTACCCTTAACAATAGTCTCAATTCGTGCAGAGCCTAATGCTGCGGTTCATGAAATTATTGTGTGGGTCCGGACAACATTCCGCCGCTCGAGGCTTTTGCTCTAGGCTGTCCTGTTATTTCTGCAAAATTCAGATCTAAGACAGGGTCTTATTAATAAAGGTGAGTTGCTAGTTAAAAATTATACGTCTGAAAAATATCTTGAAAGCATAATTCAAACGATTAATGATTTTGAGCCCATCAGGCGTTGTTGGAGTTCACACAAAATTTATGTTCATAAATGAATGTGGCGGATATCCTAGGACTTAACTTGTGTTCTTTGTAAAATGGTTTCAATTAATTTGCAATATGCTGGAATTTGGACACTAATACTTTCAATTAACATTTCGTCATACCCGTGAGTGCTTAAATTTCTGTGGTCAACCATTTGAAGCGCAATCCTAACTTCATCTTCTGATAGCAACGTAGCTTTTAGGCTTTCGCGAAAGGTTCCCTTTGGCGTTTTTAGTTCTATTTTTCTGCCCTCGGATTCCAGATATAAGCTAAGATATTTCCAAGTTAAATCAAAAGTGTATTCAAATCGTTGAATTAGTGAGTCGCGGAAAATTCTGTAGATTTTGTCGGGATATTCATTCCTTAATTTTGCAAAAGAACTAACATCTTTCATATTTTCGATTGCATCTTTTAAAGTAATGAGTGCGTCCGTTGATTTCTTGTATTTTTTTTGCAAATTTTCTGTTAATCGTTCCATTTGATTCTATCCTTTAAAATTTGTTTTTTAAGATCTTCGGATATGTTATTTAAATCAACAATGTCAACTGTGAATGGAATCGTGCTTTCTTCGATCTCTTCCCTTATGTTACTTAGTGTTAAGTTATCAATTTTATTTTTGTTATCTATTGTGATATCGATGTCTGATTGCGGTAAATTATCTTTTCTTGCTCGAGATCCAAACAAATAAATTTGTGCTTTTGGAAGATATTTTGTGATTATTTTGATTAATTTTTGCTTATCTTGCTCTGTCATTGGCTACTCCACAAATGTTCATATTTTTATTATAAATGGACTTGGGTGGAAATAAATTTGTTCATACGGTTAAGTTTATCATAAATGACAAAATTTTGTTTTTCATAATCCCACCAGATAAACAGTGGTTTTTGTTGTGAGACTGATTCATCAATGATTAGTGTTAAATCTGTGGTTAAATTTTCACCATTAACAAGTTCCGTTTTGTGTGCGATTGTTTGACCAATTGATAAAGATGTTTCTTGTGGGTAGAATGCAACTTTCTGTGGATCAAGAGACGTTAATTTAAAACCATTTTCTAGAATTGTAATTTTTAGGTAATTTTTATCAAAATAATCAGAGGCACATAGTCGCCATTTTTTGTTTTTAAATAGATTTGAATCGTGTTGTGTAATCATTGTTTGAGAATCAAAATAAATTGGGATATTGGGATTATCAAGCAGTACCCATAAAATTGAAGCAAAATGTTCACCAAGTCCGTCAAAAGGGTAGGCAAAAATACATAAAGTTCGGTTTTTAATTTGTGGATTTGCGGCAAGTTGCTTAAGCGCAGAAGAAAAGACATGCATTTTTTTTGTTCTTGTGGCAAAATTTTCTACTGAAAATAGTATTAAGAAAATTGGAAAAAGTACTCCCATCGATATTATTATGGGTTTGATTTGTTTGCGCCTGAATGTGCATCCAGCGAACAGCAGTAATATTCCTGCTAAAAAAAATGGATAGGCTTCATACAGGTATCTTGGGTTGTTGATAACAATCAGGCTGGGCCAGAGTAAAAGGCCTGTAAATATAAAACAAAATAGGGCAGGTAGTTTGTTTTTTGTTTTAATAAAAAGAAACAGAAGGGATGAAAAAATTAGCAGTAATAAAATAGCTCGAATTGTTTTGCATCCCCATGGTAGCCATGATAAACAGAATAAGTCATAAATTATAACTTTGAGTTCCGGAATGCGGTTTTTTAAGGTGCTTAAAAGTGGGGTGATTGAAAGCGTTGGATGCATCGTTGATTGTGAAAAGTTTAGGGGATAGAGGCAGGCGCGTGTAGCAAGGTAAACAAGTGCTGCACATACGGATGGGATGGTTATTAGGAGTAATTTTGCCATGGATTCCAGCCGTCGTCCTTGAGGGACTATGGCGGACAGGCCTGAAATAAATTCCCGGCCTTCGCTTTCAGTTATGGCGGACACGGCAGGATGACCAACTCCTACGTTTAATGGTGTATTGGAATTTGATTGGTATACAAGATTATCATTGTTGGAGGAATTTGATTTACACGTAAGTTTGCAAAATCTTTGGTATAAATACGTGCTTATGAAAATTATTGCAGGCATGACAAGCATTGTTTCTCTTGTAAAAAATGATGCTGTGAGCAATAATGCCGAAAAAATGTTATAGCGCCATTTTTGTGTTTCCAAAAACTTTTTGAAAAATATTACTGCACAAAGTACAAATGTTATGTTTATGTAATATTGGATATTGGCGATTGCTCCGAATCTGAATGCTATCTGCGGATGAAATGCAAAAAGCATTGATGCAATCAATGCCGGTATAGAATTTGTAAACCACAAAAATATATTAAACAAAAGAACTGTGTTGATTGCATGAAAAAACACGTTTGTTAATAAATATAGGTATGCATTGGTTCCAAATAACCAATATTCAATTGTTAAGAATAGTACGTGCAGTGGCCTAAAATAAACGGAAAGAAAGCTTGGCTGACAGGATTGGTCTATGAAATTTGTTGGATTAGTTAAATATCCGGTATTGCCCTGTAGCATTGCATCAAAAAGATCTTTTAAATTTTTAATTTTATAAATTGAAAAGATTGCATTGAAGTCATCGCCTCCATTGAACCACCAATTTGTCCATGGAAGCCCCAAAATACAAAATACGATTAAAAAAATAGTGATAGATAAAAGCAGTTTATAATTATTTTTTATATGCGATCGTATCATTGCGATTTCTCCACGCTATCTCCAGTTACTATCTTCGGTTTAAATTTTTATTTTAATTTAGTACGCTTAAATTTGAAATTTATAGAGCTTTGATTTAAATGTATATCGAATATTTTTTTAAAAAAGTGAAAGATTGGAAAGTGTTTTTTAATAAAGTAAAAAAAGATAATATTTCAGAGTACAAAAAGCTTGTGTCAGTGGTTTTAGGTTCATACAATCGTCTTGATTTTCTAAAACTTACAATTGATAGCATTCGAATTGAATGCAAAGATTTGTCGCATGAAATAATAGTTGTCGATGGTGGATCATCTGATGGAACACTGCAATGGCTTGTGGAGCAGAAAGATATTATAACAATTGTTCAGCATAATCGTGGCGAGTGGCTGAGTAAAAACATTGAACGACGATCTTGGGGATATTTTATGAACCTTGCGTTCAAGTCTGCACAGGGCAAATTTGTTTGCATGCTAAGTGATGATTGTTTGGTTGTGCCCGGCGCTATTGTTAATGGGATTAATTTATTTGAAGAAAATTTACAGCAGGGCAAAAAAATAGGTGCGGCGGCTTTTTACTGGCGCAATTGGTCGCAGCAAGAAAAATATTATGTTTGCTGTACAATCGGAAATAAAATTTACGTTAATCATGGTATGTATCTAAACCAGGCATTAAAAGAGGTTGATTATATAGATGAAGACAATTTCTTTTTTTATAATGGAGATGGTGATTTGTGCTTAAAGATGTGGCATGCCGGGTATGAATGCATAGAAAGCCCTGAGTCGTTTGTTGAGCATTATCCTCATGCAAATGTTGATGTCAGAAAAACCAATTATGAGAAATATAATCAGGACACCAAAAATTATTTAAAAAAGTGGGACGGAATTTTTTATAATAAAAAATTAAATAATTTGGGAATGTTGATTGAAAAAGAGTTTGAAGATATAACAAAAACGGGTGAGCGTTTTAATCTTTTGCATCAGCAAATTATAGCAAATAATCCCAAATTGGTTCGGCCTGCATCGGTGTTCAAAAAAATAAAGCAGCAGATTTATTGGAAATTTAAGGCGGTTATGCGTAGGTTTTTTTAATTCGGTTTATTTGGTCCATCAGAAAGAATAATAGATCTCTTCCCAAACTCTGCCCGCCGCCCTACGGGCGATGGTTCGACAAGCTTCCAGCCTTCGCTTAGTGATAGCTTCGGCGGACAGGCACCACGAGCGGGCTAATTGGATTTGCCTGGGTTAGTTTAGGAAGAAGTCTAATGTAAAGAGTTATATATTTATAAAATATATTGGTAAAAATCGGAGCAATTTTCATATGTTTTTTAAAATCTTTACAAAATGTGTTGGTATTGGATTATCTTGATTGAATTGATTTTTAAAATAATGGGGTTAGTATCTGGAATGTTAAAAAAGAGGAGATTGGGATGAGAGTGTGTAAAATTTTTTTATTTGCTATTTTTTATATGGCAATTTTTTTTAAAGTTGTTTTTGCAACATCTGTGGATGGAACATCGAATATTAGATATCTTACGACAAATCAGGTTTTCCATAATAATGAGTATGCACATGGGTTTGTAACTTTAAAATCAGGTGCGACCATATTGGAGGATGCCACAGCATTTTTTAATATACTTAATCCGTTGTCCGGTGGTCTTGATTTACGTGAAACTGGGACTCTTGCACTTCAAGGAGATTTATATTTAGATACAAATTGTACACTTTCTGGAAGTGGTGTTATTCGTGGCAATGGAAATGCCATATTTCTGAGTGGTGATTTAATAATTCCGGATAACTCTGTTATTCACATAAATTCGGGAACACTTATAGATGGCCGAGGACATAATCTTATTTTTGGTAGAAGAGGTAAGCTTTTTGTTGATACGGATATAACTTTGACATTGCGTAACATGCGTATTGTTCAAAACTTTAATGACTTCTCTGATCCATGCGTAAAGCTTGCAGCATTTAAGAGTCAGCTAGCGCTTGATAATGTTGAACTTGCCCTATCACAGGATTTTTTATTTGGACAGGGGCAGCTTTTTGTTCATGGGGATGTGGTAGTTACCGGGTCGTCCGCATTTATTTATCGATCCACTCAGCAGAGTTATATTGCGCCTGATAGTACATTTTATTTTGATATTGGGACCACATTTTCAGTTGTTCCCGCAACTATAACTGCCTGCAGGTTTGATTATTTGCCAACTTATACAACAAATAATTTTATTTTGATGGCAGATAAAACATCTAATTTATGTTTTAATCAAGCCTCTTTATGTACAAGTAATACTGGGTGCAGGTTTACAAAGGGATTTGTTAATTTTGAAAATCAGTGTTTTTTTAAAAGTGATAGTACATTAGATTTACCTAGTTCATACCTTAGAAATGTTGGAGAGCCGGCTCAGACGGGTAATTTTCCGGTTAATATATCATGTTCTAGAGATGGTAGTTACATTGCCGTTGTAAATAAACAATCAAGTACTTTGCAAATTTTTGATTCAACTACACTTACACAAATTGGAAGTGACGTGATAACAGGAATAGAACCTGTTGCAGTTTCGTGGTCAACTACAAGTACGCAATTAGTTGTAGTAAACTCTGGGGACAATACAGTTAAGGTATTTAACTTTGATGGTGCAACAACACCAAATCTTTCAGTAAGTAAAGCTACAGGAACAAAGCCATCATGTGTTGCATGGTCATTATATGGAAATTTTATTGCTGTAACAAACGCAGGTGATGATACAGTGCAAATTTACAGAGCGACGACGCTAGCTGCAATTGGAAGTCCGGTGGCTGCAGGAATTTCTCCGTCGTCAGTTGCATGGGCGCCAGGGGATAGACTTTTTGCAGTTACAAATTTAGGATCGAATACGTTGCAGATTTTTTTACTTGATTTGGATGGTACTATAACGCAACTGGCAAGTCATGCTACGGGGTTGTCTCCTACCTGGGTGGCTTGGGCACAGAATGGGATGTTTTTATCGGTTACAAATAGTAACTCAAATACACTGCAAACATTTTCTTTTGAAGATGGAGATGTATTGAAATTGCTTCAGACTGTTCAAACTGATTCTTATCCAATTTGTACGGCATGGCCTGCGGATGGAAATAATTTGGCGGTTGTAAATTATGCTTCAGGTACATTACAATTTTCTACATTTTATGATTTGAGTGTTCCTATGCAGATTGGAGGGGATGTTGCTATTACGTCTCCAGCATCGGAGTCGTGGTCTCCTGATGGAAATTTTATTGCAGTTACTAGTTCGTCTTTAAATATGCTATATATTTATTCATTTGATGGTTCCAGTACGCCTAGTTTAGTTGCATCTACAGCAACCGGAATTAATCCTAGAGTATCATGGTCTAACGAGGGCAGTTTTCTGGCAGTATCTAATTGGGGCTCAAATACATTGCAAGTATTTGAATTTGATGGTGTAAGTACGTTAACTTCAGTTGCATCGATTGCAACCGGTACAAATTCGCGTTCGGTAACGTGGTCTCCTGTAGGTAATTTTATAGCATTAGTAAATAGTGATTCTGATACATTGCAAGTATTTTATTTCAATGGTTCAAATACTTTAACTCAAGTTGGAAGCGATGTGGCAACAGGAGATACTCCGTTTACAGTTACTTGGTCACCTGACGGTAATTTTATTGCTGTTCTTAGTTCATATGTAAATGATGTCCTGCAGGTATTTTCATTTGATGGTTTAAATACGCCGGTTCAAGTCAGTATACACACAGAAGTATCTCATGGTGGATATTCGGTGACTTGGTCTCCTATGGGAAATTATCTGGCGGTTGTTTACTTTTATGGAAACTTTATAAGAATATTTTCATTTGATGGAGCAAGCACTTTGGCACAAGTTGGGGGTGATGCTGAAACCGGAAGTGCCCCCTACGCTGCGTCATGGTCTCCGTTGGGTAATTTTATTGCTGTTGTATGTAATAGTGGAAATGCTTTACAAATATTTTCATTTAATGGAGTAAGTACGCCAACGCAAGTTGGGAGAAATGCTGTCACTGGGAGATATCCTGGTTGTGTATCATTTTCCCAAGATGGCCGGTTTATTGCAGTATTAAACTCTGTTTCCGAAACATTGCAGGTTTTTTCATTTAATGCATTTAGTTTAGATGTACAATTTCCCAATGGAATTGACGTTGAAAAGGCAAGTTCGGTATCATGGATAGGAAATCAATCTATTTCTGTGAGTAGTTGCGTAAATAATAGTGTAAATTTATTTGAACTAGAGCAACCGGAAATTGCTACAGAGGTTGGAAATTTTGCAATCCTAAGTCGATTAAGTTCGGTATCTTGGTCTCCTGGAAATAAGTTTGTTGCTGTTATTAATTATGGTTCTAATAGTTTGCAAATTTTTTCATTTGATGGAGTAAGTACTTTTACACAGATTGGAAGTAGTGTTTTAACTGGTACGAATCCTAAAGTGGCAACATGGTCTCCGGATGCACGATTTGTAGCCGTACTTAATTCTGCTTCACCTGCAGGGACTTTACAAGTATTTTCGTTTGACGGTTCAAATACCCCAACTCTTGTTGATAGTACATCAGTTGGAAGTTTTGCATCCAGATCTTGTGTATCATGGTCTCCGGATGGCAATTTTATAGCAGTTGTTACTTGGGGAGGCAGTGTATTAAAAGTATTTCCATTTAACGGGATAAATATACTTGCGCAAGTTGGCTCTGATGTGAGTACACCAAATGCTAATTCAGTTGCCTGGTCGCCAAGCGGGGAGTTTTTAGCGGTGGTGACGGAGACTTCCAGTAGATTACAAGTTTTTTCATTTAATGGAAATGATACGCCAACTCAAGTGGGAGGTTCTATCAGTACTGGTTCAGCGCCACAATCAGTGTTATGGTCTCCAGCAGGTAACTTTTTAGCAGTTATATGTGGTGCTGCAAATACGTTACAAGTATTTTCGTTTAATGGGGTAAGTGCTCCTAAAATAGTAGGACAATCTGTCTCTACCGGAAGATACCCAGTTTCGGTTTCATGGTCTCCGGATGGCAATTTTATGGCTGTAGTAAATTTTTTTGCAAATACGTTACAAGTTTTTTCATTTAATGGATCAGCGCTGAAACAGGTTGGAGAAGATTTATCAGTTGCAGCATCTCCTGAATTTGTGTCATGGTCGAACGATGGTAAATTTATTGTTGTTGTTGGAAGATCTGGTAGATTGCAAGTATTCAGAGTCAATTATGTTCCGGATAGGTCTATTCAAGCCATTTCAAACGGAGTTGTATTTGGATATTCGGCATTGGGTATAGAATATGATAACATCGTAAAAGTTCTTGCGGGTGCGCATGTAAATGTGGATGGTAAAGTGAATTATGATTGTGTAAATTGATAAAAACAACAAAAGTCCCCGCACAATTCTAAGAATCGTGCGGGGACTTTTGTTTTAGTGAAGTTTTTTAGATTTTTTCGAATTTAACTAGAACATTAAATTCAACGCCTAAAAAGTTTTTTTCTGTGTGCATTGTGGTTTTGTCCAATAAATCTAGCGTTTTGGATACAGCAGGCAAAAAGAATTTTTTATAAGTTGGTCTTACTTCGTAAGTTTTGTTATCTCTTAAAATCCATTTTTTTATTGGATAATTGGTCCATCTAAATAAGTTTTTTAATCTATTCCAGATTAAGTTATGAATTTTGTGTGGGTATATTAATTTTGTAATTTTTAAGTCAGGAGAGGTTGCGTTCTCTAGGGCTTGTAATTTAGATTTATTGTAATATCTGAAGTGTCCAAATTTTGAAAATTCTTCTTGAGTTGCAATGCCATTTTTTCTTCCGGGTACGAATATAATTAACTCACCACCTGGTTTTAAAACTCTTGAACATTCTTTAATAACATTAATATCGTTTTCAATATGTTCAAGCGTATGGGCTGATATTATTACATCAAATGTATTATCCGGAAAAGGGAGGCTTTCGGCATCTGCTACTTTTAATTCAGCTTTTATCCCAAGTGCATCAAATTGTTTTTTGACGGTAGATATGGTTGTATCAGAGATATCAACACCAAAACAATCGAAATTAAGTTTTTTAGAGCTCTTAATATCTGATAGCATGCTGGAAATTCCGGTGCCAATTTCTAGCAACGTGCCATATTTGTGTTTGATTTGCGAAATTATTAATTTTCTTGTGCAGAAGCTGCCAACGTCATATCTAAAAACATTATAGTCGGCAGATGAAAAATAGTTGTTATAAAAATTATTACGTTTTTCAGACTCTGTGAAATTTGATGTATTCATTATTTTTCCAATCTTTTTCGTATATCTAAATTTATTCTTATAACAACATTGTATCATAAAGGGCTTGCAGTGAGTATTGTCCAGTTGATTGGCTGTATCTCAAATTTAGAAATGTTGGAGGATATGATAGCTGAAAATCGTGATTTTCTATTATTGAGCTGCTTATTAATGTTGTTACCCAAAAATCGTTATCAATATTAAGTGAGTTGGTATCGCTTAGCAATATGCAAGTGGTTGCAGGTCCGGTTCGAATGTTAACAACGCAGGCAGGGGTTATTTTGCCATAAATAGCTTGATTTGCCATTTCGTCATCATATATTGGAAGACTTGTTACATTGGGAATTGGATTTCTAGCTAAAGAAGCAGACTGTTCTTTTTGCATACTCTTATAGGTTTCTTTAGGCAGGCTATGTTGGTGTCCTCTTACTAATCCACAGATTTTTGTATTATCTGAATTATAATTTTCTAAATATTTTTTTATCATACAGATATCCAGATTGATTACACATGGTCCTCGTTCGCTTCTATTCAAAAGAAATTTCATTCCATATGATATGTCGTTCCATAAAAATCCAGCCGTCGGATCTGGATTTGTTAATGCCTCAAGAAAATCTTTCATTAAGTTATCAAAATTTGGGATAATATCTTTATAAAATCTGCTTAGTTCTTCTGGGGGCATTATATTTTCACGTCCAAATTTCCATAATTTAAGACCACCATTTTGAGCCAAATTAATTGCATCAAATTCCAACAAATCTTTGCAATTTATTCTTATATCAACACATGCATGTGCATAAAAAATGAATTTTGTCGGAAGAGAATCTTGATATCCAACGAATGCCCCAACTGGAAGAAATTCATAAGATTTTGAAAGTTCTTCAATTATACTAGATATTATTTCTTCTGATACATCTAATAAATCAGTGAGTTCTAATTTTAGGTCGTAAGTAATTAAATTGGTATGAATATTTTCATGATTTCCCCTGAGCATTATTACCTGCTCCGGATTATTGAGATAAAGAAGTGCTGCGGTGGCAAATGTCTCTAGCGGATAATATCCTCGATCCATGTAGTCGCCAAGAAATATTAACTTTACGTTGTTTTCCAACTTCATTGAGCCATTATTTTTAAATAAATTTAGAGCGCTCATGTTCTTGATAATATCTTTTAATCCTCTAAAATTGCCATGCAAATCACCGATTGAAATTATGCAGTTGTTATTAGGGATGATCCACTTGGCAAGAAATGGAATCTTAGGAACATATTCATAAAATTCGGCGAGGGCAGCTTGAGGAATAACTTTTATTTTGCCCGTCATTAAGCCATCGATTGTCTGTTTAGGCACTTGATTTACCCAAATGTGATCATTACTTAATAATCTGGCTTGAGAGCTGTTAAATAGCTTTAATATGCTTAGCATAGTATTTGCATCTTGGGGTAAATTAAGCCAGTCTTCAAGTGTTATGCTGTTTAAGAATGATTGAAATTCTGTATGCAGGTGTCTATCTAATGATTCCATAGCCTGTGTTGGCATGTTAATCAGTAAAGCAGCGATAAAGCTAAATAATCTAAAAAGTGTCTTCATGATATGCCTTTCGAATTTTGGTACAAAAAAACCGACCATCGCAAAGGCATGCGATGGTCGGCGAAAGATCTATAAGATTAAATTGAATCGTTATTTTACAGTGTTGCTAAAAGCAGAGATAGAATAGACATCAATTTAATCAAAATATTTAATGAAGGTCCGGATGTATCCTTAAACGGATCGCCAACCGTATCGCCTACAACTGCTGCCTTATGTGCCGGAGACCCTTTGCCTCCGAAGTTTCCAGCTTCAATATATTTTTTTGCATTGTCCCATGCGCCACCGGCATTTGCCATTGTTAGAGCAAGAACAATTCCCGTAAGTGTTGCTCCTGCCAAAAATCCACCGAGTGCCATTTTGCCGTTTGCACCAAAGCCAAAGCGAACGGCAATTGGAGCAACTAAAATGATTACACCGGGTAGTATCATTTCATACAATGCTGCGTTTGTGCTAATTTGAATGCAACGGTCATAATCGGCTTCTGCTGTGCCTTCCATTAATCCTGGAATATTTTTGAATTGGTGACGAACCTCTTCAACCATCTTCCAAGCTGCCTTACCAACAGATTTCATTGTTAATGCTGAAATCAAGAATGGCAAACATCCACCAAGAAACATTCCGGCGATAATAATTGGATTTAATAAATCAAGACTAGGTACTCCTGCTTCTTGACAATAAGCTGCAAACAGTGCAAGAGCTGCAAAAGCTGCTGAGCCGATAGCAAATCCTTTGCCCAACGCTGCAGTCATGTTGCCAAGTGAATCGAGTTTGTCGGTGATTTTTCGAACTTCTGGACCAAAGCCGGACATTTCAGAAATTCCACCTGCGTTGTCTGCAATTGGGCCATAAGCATCAACAGACATTGTAATGCCTACCGTTGCAAGCATTGAAACAGCTGCAAGTGCAACACCGAATAATCCTCCAAAGTATGCATACGAAATATAAACAATGATTGCGATTGAGCATACGGGAATTACAACGGATTCGAACCCGATAGAAAGGCCATAAATGAGGTTGGTACCGGCCCCTGATTGGGATGATTCAGCCAATTTTTTAATTGGGGTGCCACTTGTGTAGTGATCTGTTGCTGCTCCAATAATTACGCCTGAAAAAGCTCCAAGAAAGATTGAGCCAAAAAGGGTCATGTCCATATTCATACCGGCCAAATAAGCATATGATCCGGCAAGAAAGCATGCGATAGCAACATAAGTTGCCTTGTGCAAGATTAAATTTAATTTTGATTTGAAGATAAATGCCGAGACTAATCCAAACATTGATGCGATCAAACCAATTGCGCAAAGCATTATTGGAAGAGCAATATATCGTAGGTCATTGTGGTAAAACGCTACAGCCAAAGGCATTGCTCCAACAACTGCGCCAACATAAGATTCATAAATATCGGCACCCATACCAGCTGTGTCGCCTACGCAGTCACCGACGTTGTCTGCAATAACTGCAGGATTACGAGGATCGTCTTCAGGGATGCCCATCTCAACTTTGCCAACAAGATCGGCTCCAACGTCAGCTGCTTTGGTATAAATTCCGCCGCCAACGCGTGCGAAGAATGCGATTGAGCTTGCGCCAAATCCAAAGCATGTGATGATGTTAATAAAGTCATAACCCGGATTTTGTGCGAACAAGAAGAATATAATTCCAAGCCCTAATAAGCCAAGGGTTGCAACAACAAACCCCATTACTGAGCCACCAAGTAATGCTGTTAAAAATGCAGCGCGTTCACCTTGGTTTTTGGCTTTTAATGTTGTTAGTTCGTTAGCTCTGGTTGCGGCTTTCATTCCAACATATCCGGCAAACATTGAAGATAGTGCACCACAAACGTAAGTCAGTGCAGATACTGCACCAAAGACTAAGAATAAAATTGTGAATATTATTGCGATAACAACAGCGAGAACGGTGTACTCTTTATGTAAGAATGTCATAGCTCCGTTACGAATCAAGTCTGCGATATGGGCAGACCGTTTGTCGTCATTTGTGTAAGACGTCACTTTTTTATAAAGAATGCTTGTGAGTAAAATTCCCAAAGCAGAAATTCCACTGAACACCAGTAGATAATGCAGTAATTCCATAAAACTCCTTATTTGTCATCCTGAACTTATTTCAGGATCTATGGATTAGTAAACCTATTTGTACAACATGACAATTTTAAAAGCCAGTAGGCTTTTTGTAAAGTCCAGAGTTATATATTTTGTAAAATGGGTAAAACAGAACTGATATATGCATTTGCAAGACTAAAGCCCTTCTGATAATCTGCCTGTAAGTTTTTAATTTTTCAAGTTGTAACTTTTTCAGATTGGTTCTAAAAAAGAGGTTTTTATGCAATTCATGAATTTAAGTAGCAATCTAATTTCAAATATTGAAAATTGGGCAAAAAAATCCATTACACACAAAATAGTTTTGTGCCTGTGCTTATCATGGTTTTATGCACTTTGTTCGCAATGTATTATTCCTCTTCCATTTAATATTGTCCCTGTTACATTACAGTCCGTAATGTTTTTGTTTTGTGCTTGGCTTTTTGGTTATACTGCCGTAAGTGCATATCTTATGTATCTTACTCAGGGGTTATTTGGTGCGCCGTTTTTTTCAAGATTCGGGTCAGGAGCGGCTCATTTGCTTGGACCTACGGGTGGATACATGATTGGATTTGGTGTAGCCATGCTTATGATGGTGGTAATGCGTGATTTTAAGCCGGCATCTAAAATTTGGTTATTGATTAGCTACTGGTTTTGCTGTATTTTGTACTATATGTTTGGGTTGGCTCAGTTGAGCTGTTTTGTGCCATCAAGCAAACTTTTGGCATTAGGATTGTATCCATTTATTCTTGGTGATTTTGTAATCAAAGCAATTTTCATCTTAATTTTGACAACGGTATTTTGGCGCAGGAAATTATAATAATTTAGATCCTGGATCAAGTTTCAGCCGTTGCACTTGGAGTGCTATGGCCGACACGGCAGGATGACAAAGTAGGAAAAATTTATGGCATCAAATAAAAATATGATATCCCCTGTTGTAGGTGTGCTTATATGTATAAACACCATGATTGGTGCAGGGCTTTTTATTAATGCGGCTACGCTTGCCCAAAAAGCAGGACCGTGGGGATTTGTTGGATATATTGTATCAGCATTGCTAATGTTGCCATTAATTTTGAGTATCAGTACGCTTGCAAAATTGCATCCTGTATCAGGCGGTTTGTATGTTTTTAGTAAAAGTCATATTGGTAATTGGGCCGGATTTTTGAGTGGGTGGAGTTATTTTCTTGGTAAAACTGCAGCAGCCGGTCTTTTGATGCATAAATTTGTTCAATTTTTTCAAGTACAATTTAGTTTTTTAAATCAATTTCCAGCTTTGGTTCTCGATTATTTTGTTTTGTTTTTTTTAATCTCGATTCACATACTTGGCGCAAGAATAGGTGGCAAGCTTCAGTACCTATTTGTATCCCTGAAAATGTTGCCAATAATTTTTGTTTTTACATTTGGTTTTGTCACATTTGATTCATCATTTTACCAGTTTGGTGTAAACGATTTTTCAAGTCTATTTTTAATTATTCCGGTTTGTGTTTTTGCATCTATAGGTTTCGAAATTATATGTTCTGTCGGTCACTTGATTACCGATTCTTCTAAAAATATTAAGCGAGTAATTTTAACTGCATTTGGAATTGTTGTTGGTGTAAATACTATTTTTCAGGGTATTATTTTTGGGGCTCTTGGCAATGCCGTAGTAGAGGCTGGAATTCCGATTTTGCCTTTGGCTCAAAAAGCAATTCCGACTTATGAAATTATTGGAAGAATATTGAATGGGTCTGTTTATGCAGCCATTTTGGGGGCATGTTTTTCGATATTCACCGCAAATTGCTGGAACTTATTTACATTAGCAGAAAATAACCATCTTCCATTCAAACGGTTTCTCACAAAACTTTCATCAAAGCAGATCCCATGGGTTGCATTGATTGTTGAAGGCTTTGTAACAGCGGTTATATTGGCTATAACAAGCGCACAGTTGCCGTTAATGAATGTGGCCGTTTTTTCACAGTTGATTGCTATGCTTCTTAGTGCTGTTGCTGCATTTTATGCTGCTAAATCCGTTGTGAATTTTGGGTTGAATCGTTGGGTTCCACTGCTAGGAATTTGTACTGCTTCTTATATTTTATTTGTTTCGTTATTTAATATTGTAAAATTTGGAATATCATTTTCTTTTTTATCAATATTCTTAATTGGAATTGCAGCGGCAGTAATTAAAATGGTGCCACGCAAGTGTGACACCAATAAAATTTCTTAGTATTATTAAAAGAATAGTACTAGTTGTCCCTGACTTTTCTCTTTCTTGATCGAGCTTCGCGGTTTATTGTTGTTTTTCTTTTTAGAGAAGTAGATTTCGTTTTTTCGGTAGGCAGGGTAGATGCTACTCGAAGCCTTACCGTAGGAAGATAAAGATCTCTGAGTAATGAAAAACTGAACATGTGCAAAACATCTGCGGGTACTACTGTTTCAGGATTCTTTGTTTCGTAATAATATCCGGCATAAATTTTTGCCAAATCCTGTGCCGTGTCTATGATCACACCCTCTTTAGCTTTATTTGGGTTAGGGGTATTTTTATAAACATGGCTGTAGATTTTTTTGTACCCGTCGCTAATTCCCTTATTGTCTAAAATTTCATCTGCCATTTTTATTATGAGCACCAATCTGTCCTTTAATGCAGGTATGATAAAACTTTTCAAAAATTCTACAGGTGTCTTTTTTGATGTTTCGATTTTTCTACTTGTTAGTATGCTCCATGTCTTACAGAATTGAGCTAAATTTTTTCTAATATAACTTTCAATGCTATCTGTGGAGTTGTTTTTTGATGTTGAGGTATCTTCAGGATTCAGAAGAACGGTTCCGGATTTTACCTCGGCTTTTTGTTTGATTATGTTTGCTAGAAGGTGTGCTGCGATTGTATCTTGAATTATTCCTGATATAAGTTTCTCAAAAAGAATTTCGCGAGTTTCTGGTTTCGCATAAGATTTTTTGCTGCTGAGTTCTTTGTTTATCAAATTGGAAACCTCTTGCTTTAAATCTTTATCCTGTCTCATTTCCAACATTAATTCACCCCAGGTGAGAGTTTCATCATCCGGTTGAACTACTGCGGCATTAACGCAGGGACTAAATAATCCCAGCGCCAAGATTGATAATGAGAGTATTTGAACTCTTTTCATAATAAGGCCTTTCCTTTTTCCCTTTTTTAACTGACTACCAAACACTTTATAAACGCGATCTTAGAGTTTCTAATTTTTGATTTAATTGTTGTAACTTAGTTTTTAATTCAGTGATATTGTTACGAAGTTGGCGTAAATTTGGGATCAAAGAGTTCTCTTTTGGTTCGTTTGCTTTTGTAAGAGGGGCGGATCTAATTGTTGCAGAATTGGCACCCTTATAAATATCTGGAATCCAGGAAAAATGAAAAACAGATAATATTTTTTTTGAATCATTATTTCCAATAATTTTGTTATAGTAGCCTACAAAACAGTTAGCCAGATTTTCTGGTAGTTCTTCGTATGAAAAGGTACTTGCAAAAATTCTTAAAGTAATTTTCTTTTGAGCTTCTTCTGTTTTATCACCTTGTTTTCCGAACTCAACTGCTAAATTTAGGATAAGCTTGATGCGTTCAATTATTTGGGGAGTTATGTCTTCCAGTAATGCATTTAAATCGCTTTTTGTTGTATTATAAGTATCTTTTAACTTGGAAAATTCAGGTTTGTGTTCAATTATTTTTGTAGCAATTTTTTCAAGATCATCGGAAATATTTTGTTCTTGAATGGTTTCCATGTTATTAGGTTTTATCGTTAAATATAATAATTTCCCCAAAAGATACGCAGTAATGGCGTCTCTCACCATTCCGCTTATGAAAGGACGGTCTTCTTCTTTTATTTGTTTAGAATATATTATCTTTTTCACAAAATTTTTTATTAAATTGGTTGTTGCAGGATCTTGATTCACAATATTATTTGTTGTTATGAATTCATGTGTTAATGATGCTGCGGTTCCCCAATCGAGAAAAATTTTTTCAGGATTTTCAAGAGGCTTTAGATTTTCTTTTGTCAGTCCTTTTACGTAGATTGTACGATTTTTTTTATCATAACCTAATTCATGAAATGATTTGCTGGAATCATCAAAATTTTTTCCAATCTCAGGTTGTATATCTATTTTATTATAAGCGTCTGAGCCATATTCAAGACCAAGCATTATTGCTATTTGGTATTTCAACCAGTTTACTGTGTCCAGATTCATGATTTTAGCTGGAATTTTTGTTATAGATTTGTTTGTCTCATCCAGAAAAACTAATTCCATATCCCACTTTTCATTTCTTATTCCAAATATAAGTTTCATGCCATTAACTAATTCGGTATCATCAGCTAATTCTTTGTCATCGTAAAATATTTGGTATGCAGGGCGTTTAAAGTCCTCAAAGCCATAGGCGGTTCCTTTCTGAGGGAAAAGAGTTTTAAGATCGGCCCATTCTTTGAGTTTTGCAATATCATCTTTTAACATTGCAACCGTATTTTTTTCGTTAAAGATTAAATACTCTTTTGTTGTTCCATCTTGGAATTCTAATAAAATTGTTTTAATATTTTCTATTTTTTCTTTGTTTGATTCTGGCCAAATGTTTTGATCATCACGGCCGTATGTATTAATGTGTACAATATTGAAAAAATTACCATCTTTATAAAGCTCTGTAATTAATTTTCCATTGAATACATCTTCTCCTTTTGTAATTTCTCCGATGATAAAATTTGTGGGATGTGCTAGAAGGTATATTTTTTCTGAAAACAAATTTTGATAACAAAATATAAAATTTAATGAAAATAGTAGTGCTAGGCATTTGTTTAACTTCATTACAACTCTCCTTTTCTCTCAAAAAACTTAAAATTCTATTTTTTCTCCAGTCATCTCTTTTGGTTCTTTTAAACCTATAAAATTTAATATAGTTGGTGCAATACTTGAGATGCCAAATTTGGGGTTGATTGGCCAGTTGGGGTTTTGCTTGCTTTGCATATCTTTGTTTACAAGAACAAAAGGCACCGGATTTTGGGTGTGTGCCGTAAGAGGCGTACCGGTTGCGGCATCCACTTTTTCTTCGGCATTACCATGGTCTGCCGTAATAAACATTGTTCCGTTCATTTTTTCAACAAAAACTTTGTACAGTTGTTCCAGTTGTTTGTCCAAGCACTCACATGCCTTAACCGTTGCGTCAAAATCTCCGGAGTGCCCAACCATATCGGCATTAGCATAATTAATCAGATAAAAATCTGCCTGTTCTGTTTTTAATGAGTTTAAAACAGTTTCTGTTATTTCGTTTGCACGCATTTCAGGATAATTGGTATAGCTTTGGGTTTTGATTGATGGAATTAAGACTCTAGTTTCATTCGGTGCTTGATGATCTTGCATTCCATGAAAAAAGTATGTGACGTGGGCATATTTTTCCGTTTCTGCGATTATAAACACTTTGAATGGGTTATTGGCTGCATTTTTTTGTTGGGCAAGTACATCGAGCAATGTGTTTGTGATTTTTTCACGTTCAAATAAAACGTTATTATTAAATTTTGTAAAATCTTGATTATACCTGGTTGGCGTTATGAAAAATGCAAGTTCATGATTTGTGCTGCACAGCTTTTGCACTGGGAATTTATCAAAATTTGGGTTTATAAAACACTCTGTTATTTGTCGTGCGCGGTCAGGTCTGAAGTTGAAGAAGACAATGCCGTCGTCCGGCTTGATTAATCCGTTGGGTTCAAGTAGTGTTGGTCTGACGAATTCGTCGGTTATGCCGGCGGTGTAGGCACGATCGAGAACTGTTTGCCAGTTGGTGGGGGTGCTTTCGGGAGTAGCTTTGTTTTCGGAGTCTTTCGCATAACCAGGCGCGTCACCCTCCGGGTGATGGTTCGACAAGCTCACCACGAGCGCGCTATTTAAGCATTCCAAATTGGGCAAAATAAGTAGTTGGTGAGTAGCCCCTACCAGCATATCATAGTACTGTTTTGTTCTGTCCCAGTTATTATCCCGATCCATGGCATAAAATCGACCTGATACACTTGCAATTTTGCCACAGTTTAGCTTTTTACATTCGTCTTCTAATCTATTTAGATAAATAGACGCGCTTTGGGGTGCCACATCACGGCCGTCAAGGATTACATGAATGAAGACATTTTGGAGACCCAAAATTTTTGCCAATTTTAAAAAAGCATAAAGGTGAGATTCGTGGCTATGTACTCCCCCGTCTGAGAGTAGGCCAATCAGGTGAAGAGCGGGGCCTGTTTTTTTTATGGCATTAGAATTTTCATGGAACTCTGCCTGCCGCCCTAAGGGCGATGGCTCAACAAGCTCACCACGAGTGGGCTGGGGAGATTCGTTTGGTTTTGGAAGAAGCCTATTAAAATTTTTTATTAACATTTTATTTTCAAAAAATTTACCGGTGGTAATTTCATCATGAAATTTTTTGAGAATAGATTCAACAACACGGCCAGAGCCGATTGTTAGGTGTCCGACTTCCGAGTTGCCCATGTATCCGGGGGGCAATCCAACGGCTTCGCCCGCTGCGCGCAAAAGAGTGTGGGGATAGTTTTGTGTTAGCCAGTCCCAGAAATGCATTTTGGCATGAGCTACGGCGTTGCCGGGTGATTGGGGGCTGTGGCCAAAACCGTCAAGAATTACAAGCATTATTGGCGGGATTTTATCTGTTTTATTCATGGTAAATCGCTTTAATTTTGATATATTTTCAAAAAAACTTATTTTACGGTACAATGCATCATATGTTCAGTCTAAAATATAACATGTTTAAAATTCGAATTTTGTTAATTTAAAAAAGGGTAACACTATGAAGCATTATTTGGCAATATTATGCTGGAGCTTTTTATTTTCTATTTATTTGGGCTTTGGGTTTGTGCATGCTGTTGACCAGATTGAAGCAGAATGTGTTTTACAGGAGTCTGTTGATAAATTAGCTGAAGATATTTCTTCCGGTACTGTTTCTGTGGACGAACTTTCTTTGAGTGATATTTCTGTAGATGAGATTGATTTAGTCGAAAAGGATTATTCACTAAAAGATTTAACGTTTAGCGATAAGTTACAGTTACTATGGTTTGCGATAACAACCGGAGAACTTAAAAATTTAGCAATAAACCATGTTTCAAAAAATAAACGTAAATATATATGCGGAGCGGCTGCGGGTGCAACAGCTTTGGCTGTGGTGCTTGTCTATTATTTTAATCAAAAAAATAAAAAGGTTGATGCGCCTAAAAATTAAGCATGAACGAACAACATCTTTTTACTTTATTTTGTAAAAATTTATCCATGTATGTTTCCGGCGGCAGCGATTGCCAGGTTGAGTTTTCTGATCGTGACTTATGGCAGAGACTTACTAAGGTTCTGCGTTTAAGGGTTGGCGGAAAACTGTTGCTATTTGATGAGCATATCAATGCGGCAGCAGTTGTTTTGGAAAAAACATTTGCTAAAAAAGAGCTTTTATCGCTACATATTGAATCTGTGAATCCTAATCAAGCCATCAAGCCGAATATAACATTGATGCCATGTCTTTTGAAAAAAGATGCGTTCGAAGATGTAGTGTATGCGGCAGCTCAAATGGGTGTTAATAAAATTATTCCAATTTTGTCTGATAAAGTGCAGCGCTCTTGGGGCGAAAAGAAAGAACGAGAAAGACTTTTTAATATAATGGTGGCTGCATGCGAGCAGTCGAAAAACTTTTTTTTACCCGAAATTTGTGAGCCGGTTAAAATTCAGCATATTGCAACGCAAGTTATTGCAATGCGAGTTGATCTAGAATTATCTGAAGGTCGGATATCCCAAGACCGGAAGTCCGGTGGCGTGCAAAATCTAAAAATTTATTTTGATCCAAGCGGGGCATGCTTTGTTGATTTACTTCAAAAAATTAAAACTGCGACGAATTTACAGATATCTTTATTTTTTGGTCCAGAGGGTGGTCTGACGGGACAGGAAGAAAAACAATTATTTGATCTGGGTTTTGAAACTTATGCCCTTACGCCAACAATACTACGTGCACGTGAGGCTGTTATTGTTGGGTTGGGTGGAGTAAGAAGTGCCAGATAAATTTATTTTCTGATCGCAAAATACTGTGTTTTTAGATACAGTGGCGTAATCTGATTTTCTATATTTTCTTTTTTTAACCAACATTCGTATGCCATTTGGCCAATAGTCTTGGCACTGGCGAGTAATGGTTCATCGAGTATTACTGCTTTGTCTGCAAACATGTGTTCTATATTAGTTTTATAAAGTTGGCTACCCTGTCCGCAGAATAAGATTTTCTGCTGATCTTTAAATTTTAATTTTATGTCATCGAGTAAGATATCTATATTTTGGCAGCCCTTTGTTGACTCCAGTATGTTTTTACCGTTAGTTTTTGAAACCAAGAAGTAGGCCTCGTTGTTGTAAGCGTTGAGAAGTGTGACGATATTTTGGAAATTTTGGGAATTTGGAGTCGAGGTCAAGACTTCTCTGGTTAGGGCATCAAGTCCACTGATCCCTACCAATGGAATTTTGTTATTAAATGCAATGCCATTAACTGTTGCTATTGTGACACGCAGTGATGTGAAGGCTCCGGGGCCTTTGTCGACAGCTATAAAAGATATGTCTTTAAGCGATAAATTATGCTTTTTTAAAAGCGAATCCAAAAATGGAAGAAGGCTTGAGCTTGCCCGTGTATCTAATTTTGTTACGGAATACAGACAGTTTTGGTCTTGAAATAGTGCGATATCGAGTTTATTATGTGTTCCGTGAATGCTGACAAATCTAACTGGCATAAATTTATTCGTGTTGTTTTTTTAACTTTTGACGCTGATAGAACAGACTGAACGCGTCATCTTTTAATGTATTTTCTTTTTTTTCTATAATTTTACCACAGTTTATACATTTCCAGCCCTCGAAATTGATGAAGTGATCAAAGAATGACTGAACAACCAGTAAACCTCCACACTTAGGACACTTCATGCAATCTCCTCTTTTTCTAGGTTTTTGCTCTAATTATCTTGAAGCTTAAATTTTAAGACAATCAGACATGGTAAACCCTTCTCTATATTTTATGGTAGCATAAGAACTATTAATGTCCTAAGCATTTTTAAAAAAACTAAAAATTGTAGTACTTGTGCTTATAAACATGGTTTAATTCAAAAAGCCCATTTTTTAACAAAATCATATTCTTATTAAATTTACAGTATGCTAATTTTTTGAGTTTTTTAATTTGTTGGCCATTTCTTTTTCGGATATTTGAATTTCCAAGTCAATTTTATTTTTATTTTCCTGTTCGATTTTAAAAGTTGATTGTTCTTTGATTTTGGAGTCATATACTTGTTCAGTCAATTCTATTTTGTTCAGACATTCTTTTTTTTGGTTGCCTAACTCGGATATTAATTTTTTCATATCGGTTGTTATTTTTTGATTTTCATCAACTTTATTTAATAACTCTTTATTTGTAAGTTGAAGTTCAAACATCTGATGCCCTAATTTTTCAGCCTTCTCCCTGAATTGTACTTTTGCTAATTTCAGTTCCGGGAATTCGCTGGCTTTTTTGCCACTGATTTCTTCAATTATATTAATTGTAAGTGTTCTTATATCATTATCAGATATAGGTTTTTGTTTTTGCATAGAATTGATTTCATAAAGAAACTTTAATCGAATTTGTTTTTTTTGTGCTGCGCTTAGTTCTAAAATTTCAATGATGGAATCGGATTTTTTTATTGCCGTTGCGATAGAATCTAATTGAGAGTTTTTATTTATAATCTGGGTGTAATTTGGGTCAGATAAGTATTTTGATGAGCGTAAAGTCTTGTCAAACCAGGTTTTTTGTTTTTCAAACTTCTCCATAAAATCATTTATTTGGGTTGCGTCTTCTGCGTCCAAGATTATTTTTTGCAGAAATCCCGTATTGGAATTAAATTCATTTTCAGCTGAAATCTTCAAGTTTTCCGGTATGGGGTCAAGGTTGATTGAATATTTTGCCAGATTATGCATCTCAACTGATGGAATTTGATCGATTGATTTTTGTAAATTATCCAAGGTCATTTGTTCGCGTTGAGCTTTTCGGATTTTAAGTGCCTCTTCATCAGCTTTATCTATTATTTCAAGAATCTTCAATGCTGCATCTTTTTTAAATTTTAGTATATCTGCTTTTATTTTGTTATTAATTATGTTTAGTTCTTGTTTTGCCTCTCCGGTTAATTCTTGTGTCTCTTGAATGGCGGATTTTTTAATTAGTGCTGTTTCAGCCTGTGCGTCTTGGGAAATAGCTTCTATATCTTTTTCAAGATTGTTATTTATTTGTGTGACTTCTTCAGTTGCTTCTTCTTGTAATTTTTTTACTCTTAAGTCCGTTTGATTTTCTAAGTTTTCAGCTTTTTGTTCCGCTTGTTTTAAAAGATCAATTATTTCCGGACTTTGATTTTGTTGCAGATCAGTTAAAATTTGTTTAAAAATATTTGGATTTGCGGATTTTAAAGTATTTATCGATAGATTGTAAATCATGATAATTAAAAGTAGTAAGAATAATCTAATTTTTATCATTTACATCCCCTCTTCTCGGATTTCCCCCAATTTTAAAATCAATTCTTCTAAGAACATTCTAAAGAATTAGTTATCATTATTTCAATAAATTTCAATAAAACGTAGCTTTTTTTTGCTGACAGGGTATCATAGAAACCTACAGCACCTCTTTTTTATCAATTGATCAATCGGTCGTGCAGGAGACGTGAATGATGGTTAAAAGTAAAAAAATATTAAGTTTAGTTTTTTCGATTTCAAGCCTGTTCTTTTTGGCTTCAAATTTTGTTTTCATCAAAGCTGAATCAAAACAAGATCTGTCTGGGCATAGTCAAATAGCCCAAGATATGTCCGTTTCGGATAATTTGGCAGAATTGAATTCTGCTGAACAAAAGCCAAAGATGGTAATTAATCAGATTATTGTCAGAGGTAATAAAAATGTCGGAACGCCTGTAATCTTAAACAGGATTCCATATAAAGTTGGGGATGTTTTTGATACGGTGAAAAGTGCCGATGCAATCAATAATCTGTGCGATCTTGGTTATTTTAGACAAGTACAACTTGAGGGTGAAAAACTTTCGCCTGAATCAATGAATTTAGTTGTTATTCTCGAAGAAAAAAAATTGATTGAAAAAATAGAGTTTAAAGGCAACAAGGCCGTTACAACTAAAAAATTAAGAGAAGATCTAAATGTTGATAAAATTAGCACCATTGATGAAATATCAGCACAAAAATTAATAAAAGAGATCAAAAAAGCATATCAAGAAGAAAATAGACACAAGTTACATATAGACTTTGAGCTTATCCCAAGTAAAGATAACGCTGATAAAGTTGTTTTATTATTTAAAATTAATGAGGGTCCAAAGTCCTTAGTCAAAAGAGTTTATTTCTCCGGTAATAAAGATATTCCTGATCGTAAGTTGCGAAAAGCTATTTTTACCAGAGAAGACTGGTTGCTTAGTTTTTCCGATGGCGCAGGAGCTTATGCCGAAGATGCAGTGGAAATAGATAAGCATCGCATTGAGTACTTTTACCGAGATAATGGATACCTGCAGACAAAGGTTTATAAAAGTAAGGTTGATTTTTCTAGAAATGAAAAAGATGTTACCGTAACTTTTTATATCAAAGAAGGTCCGCAATTTATTGTTCGGGATATTCGTGCCCCTGGGGATGAAATTTATGGTGAAGATGAGCTTATGCCATTGGTTAGCTTGGAATCAGGCAAACCTTTTTCGCAGGCCAAGCTTGTAGATTCCATTAATTTAATTCGAGAGCTGTGGGGTAAGAAAGGTTATATCTATGCTGATGTCTATCCTCAAATTAAACCTGATGAAGAAAAGAATGTTGTAGATATAATTTTTAATGTTGAGCGTGGCAACAGAATGTATGTCAATAAGATTGACATCACCGGGAACAAGTATACTCATGATAAAGTTATCCGTCGTCAGCTTGATGTTGATGAGGGCGATCTTATCACTAGTAGAAATATGCGCATATCAAAAAATCAGGTAGAGTATCTTGGATATTTTGAGCGAGGCGGGGTGGATTGGAAAATTCATCGTATCACCGATGATTTGGCTGATCTTGAAATGATGGTTCAGGAGGCTAAGACAGGTCACGCGAATGTAGCTTTAAGTTATGGTAGTGATAAAATTACACCGCAACCGTCCCTTCATGGATCTATTAATGTTGAAAAAAATAATTTATTTGGACTTGGATATGATACAAGTGCCATGGTTCAGGCAAGTAGGCACCATTTACAAAGATTAGAGGGAAGTTTTTCTGACTCACATATTTTTGATACCAACATTTCCGGGTTTGTGAATCCATATTGGCACTGGATGGAATTTAGCCAGTGGGGAGGATCTGTTAACCATACTCCAATACAAAAAATTGCCGGGTTTAATTTACGCCTCGGTTTTCCATTGACCAAAATTGATAAACGATTACAGATGGTTGTTGATCTTGGGTATGAACATATTAGAAATAATAATCCGGAAGCTACCAGCGTCTTGGTTAAACCTATTGTAGATAGAACATTTCAAGCGGGTGATTTAACTTGGATTGGACTTGATTTTGTCAAAGATACTCGAAATCACAAAGTTTATCCAAGCGATGGATACAAAATTATTTTATCCACAAAACTTGCACCGACAACCATTAATAATAATTTTGGATTTTTTAAGGCTGAGTTGGATGCGAGCTGGTATTATGCTTTAATTGGTCAGGATTCACTTGTTCTTGCAATGCGAGCCAGAGGCGGGCGAGTTGGTAGTTTGGATAATCGAACTATACCGTACAAAGAACTTTATCAAATGGGTGGTCAAGATACTGTAAGAGGATTTTTGTGGGGCGGTGTCGGTCCGGCATGGAGGCCTAGCGATGCGCCACTTGGTGCAAGAAACGCTGTTTTATTTGGAACAGAGTTAATATTCCCACTGATTGCAGATTATTCGATGAAGGGGCACGTTTTCTACGATGCAGGTTGTGGATGGAGTACCCCACCAATTGCACTTACGAATGAAAAAGGCGAACCATTATTGAGTCCCAAGAATATACCGCTTAATGCAAAAGATTATATAACGCGAAACAAGTTTGATTTACGACATTCAATTGGATTTGGTGTAAATTTGGTTAATCCGTTCCCCGCAAAAATTGACTGGGGTTTCAAACTTGATCGCAAAAAGAACATGGGTGAATCTCCTTACGAATTTCACCTGAGCATGAATTACGCCTGGTAGGAGTTGTGATGCTCAATTTTTTTTATAAAAATTTCATGGGAAGACTAGCTCGTCTTCCCATGACTTATATTTGGTTCTCTCAACTGGGTGGGGCGTTTGCAGATACAAGCGTAAGTCGACATTTTATTAAATCATTTATCAAACGTAATAAAATAGATATGTCTGACTACGTTGTTCCTGATAATGGATATAAAACTTTCAATGAGTTTTTTTATCGTAAATTAAAACCAAATAAAAGAGTAATAGATTCTGATCCGTATTCAGTTATCTCTCCTGCAGACGGTAGGCTTTTGGTTATTCCGGAGATAAATACGCAGGCGCATTTTTTTGTTAAGACTTGCCAATTTGATCTTGAACGTTTTTTAAAAGATAAAAATTTGGTGAGCGAATTCGCTGAGGGCACACTTTTTCTTTTTAGACTTGCTCCTGAAAACTATCACCGGTTTCATTTCCCATTTGATTGTGTTGCCAGTCAGCCGCGTAGAATTAAAGGTAAGCTTGAATCAGTAAATCCGGTAGTTTATAAATCAGGCATTCAGCCTTTGACCGAAAATGAACGTCATTTAATTATTTTAGATTCGGAAAAATTTGGCAAAGTTCTTTTTGTTCCGGTTGGGGCAATGCTTGTTGGTAAGGTTGTTGAAACTTATGATTCGGAAAAATTTCATAAAAAAGGCGATGAAGCCGGCTACTTTGCATTCGGTGGTTCCAGCATTGTAATGATATTCAAAAAAGGGGTAGTCACCCCTGACGAAACTTTTATCCAAGATTCTTTACATGATAGAGAGACTGAAGTTAGGATGGGGCGCAGAATAAATAAGTAGACTATAGCTCGGGTCTAAAATTTTAATTTTAAAAGTGAGGTAGCTGTCATGTCCAATATAATAGAAATTTACCCTTCGCTGATGTGTGCAGATTTATTAAATCTGGCAAAAGTTCTTTCCGATTTGGATGGCCACTGCGACGGTTATCACATTGACGTTATGGATGATCACTTTGTTCCAAATTTAACAATGGGGCCGGATTTTGTGAATGCGATTGCTGCAGCAACGCGAAAGCCCATACAGGTTCACTTGATGGTTGATAATCCAAAATGTTGGGTCGACAGGTTAAATCTTAGTGATAAAGATGCTTTTATATTTCATTACGATGCATTTGAGTGTTTCGAGCCCATGAAAGACTTGATTGATAAAGTTAAGGCAAAAGGCTGGAAAGTTGGGATGGCTTTTAATCCACATACAAATATGTCTTTGGCTGAGTCGCATCTTAGCGTTTTTGACAAAATTCTTATGATGGCGGTTAACCCTGGTTTTGCGGGGCAAAAATTTATACCGGAAGCTATTGAAAAGGCTAAATCTGTTATTGATTGTAAAAAAACTCAGAATGCAAATTTTAAAGTCTATATGGATGGCGGAATTGGCAAAAATAACATAAAAATGCTTGCGGAGCTTGGTATTGATGCTGTTGCGGTAGGGTCGGCCATTTTTTCTGAAAAAAATCCGGTTCAAGCGTTAAAAGAGCTTTACGAAATCGCAAAACCTACTTAAATTGATAGATTAGGTTTTTAAGTTTTAAAATACATTTATTTTTTCAAGATTGGGAAGGCGTTAGATGCAAGTTATAAACACGGCAGCTAAGCTTAAAGTTGGCGTATTCTTTGGTGGAAAATCAATTGAACGAGAAGTATCATTAAATTCCGGTCGAACAATTTGCGATCACCTTGATACTGATAAATACGAAGTTATCCCTTTGTTTCAAGATGAAGATGGGACATTGTATAATCTTCCATGGCATTTTTTGCATCGTGGTAAGATTGCAGACTTTCAATCTCGATTAGCAAAAGAGGCCCAAAAAATTACTTGGGATGACCTAAGAACTTTGGTTGACTTTGTTTATTTGGCGGTACATGGACGTTTTGCTGAAGATGGTACCATTCAAGGAATGCTTGAGATTTTAAATATCCCATATTTGGGTAGTAAAATATTCGGTAGTGCTCTTGGCATGAACAAGCTCGTTCAAAAAGAGATTTTTAGTGCCAATGGAATTGATGTTGCTGCCGGAATTACAATTCATAAATCTGAAATTGATTCTTTAAATGTTAACGATATTTTGTTACGCCTTGAAAAAGCCGGAACAAAATTGCCATGTATTGTCAAACCAATTCACGAAGGGTCCAGTCTTGGCGTATCAAAAGTTTTAACAGAAGATGAACTTATTCCTGCAATTAAAAAAGCTGCTTACGTTGATGCTCGCAGAACACAAGATGTGATTATTGAAGAAAAAATTGAAGGTATGGAGTTTGTTTGCGTCTCATTGCAAAGAGCGGTTAAGAAAAATGGAAAGACAGAGGCGGAATGGTTTACATTTCCTATCACTGAAGTTGTTCCCGAGGGACAAAGTATTTATGATTATGAACAAAAGTATATGCCCGGACGTGCAACAAAAATAACCCCCGCTCGTTGCTCAGATCAGGATTTGCAAAAAATTTCACAAATTTGCATGAAGGCATCCATTCTTTTAAACTTCGCAACAATTTCGCGTATTGATGGCTTTTTGACAAAAGACGGAAGGGTCATATTAATTGATCCAAATACTTTAACGGGAATGTCGCCTGCAACGTTTTTATTTCATCAGGCTGCAGAGTATGGAATGAGTCATACTCAACTTATAAATTATTTAATTGAAACTGAGCTGAAATTAGCAGGAATGCTTGAATTTACCGGTGGACATAGTGATGATGACGAGGGAGATTCTGTGGAAACCAATAAACATGGTGAAAAAAAATTACGTGTAGCTGTCTTGTTAGGCGGTGCCACAAACGAGCGTGAAATTTCACTCGAATCCGGAAGAAATATTTGCTATAAACTTTCTCCCCAAAAATATGACTGTATCCCACTTTTTGTTAATGATTTGCATGAGCTTTATAAATTAGATCAGCGCTTATTGATTAAAAATTCGACGCGAGAGATATCAAATATGCTTGATAAGGCACAAAAAATCTCTTGGTCGGCGTTGTCTGATATTTGTGATTTTGTATTTATTGGTTTGCATGGTGGCTTGGGTGAGGGGGGTGGTGTTCAGGGTGCACTTGAAATGCTAGGGCTTCCTTACAATGGTTCAGGCGTTTTGGCTAGTGCCCTATGTATGGACAAATTTAAGACTAATAATTTTTTACGAGCATATGGGTTTGATGTTCCGGACTCTTTTTTGATTCCACTTCAAGCTTGGCAAGAAAAATCTATCGAAGAAAGAAACGAATATATTGATTCAAATTTAAAAGATTATCATTATCCACTTATTTTAAAGCCACATGATGATGGTTGCAGTGTATTTGTCAAAAAAGTTAAAAACCGTAGTGAGTTAATTGGGCTTGTTGATCAATATTTTGCTCAATCAGGCAAATCCATTGCGATGCTTGAAGAGCTGATAATTGGGACTGAGTTAACCTGTGGCGTAATTGGAAACGATGAAAATGTCAGAGCACTTGTTCCGTCTAACACCGTGGCTAAAAATGATATTCTTTCAATTGAAGAGAAGTTTTTACCGGGTGAAGGAGAGAACCAGACTCCCGCAAACCTTCCGGTTAATATTCTTGAGTTTGTTAAGAATATAATGGTTGAGGCATACAAGGCGGTTGGGTGTGCCGGATATTCCAGAATTGACTGTTTTTATCAAGATGAAAATCAGAGTAAAACAGGCAAGCCTCGTGTGGTAATTTTAGAATTTAACACATTACCCGGAATGACTCCTGCTACCTGCATTTTCCATCAAGCGGCAGAATGCGGCATGAGACCAATGGATTTTATTGATAAAATAATTGAACTTGGTTTTGCAAATCATGCTGAAAAATTAAATGCAAAGCATGTAAAAGATACAAAACAAAAAGATCAGATTTCGGAGCTGGTTTTAGAGCCGGTCGTTCTTGGTGTATTAGATTCTGGATCTGCAGCCGTAAGTGTTAAACAAGATGATCAATCAGTAGCCCATGAACATTCGCAGGAAAAACAACATCGAAAAAAATCAAAATCGGGCAAGATGGTGAATTTTGATTCGGCAGAGCAGTCTGATTCGCCGCAATCTCAGGATATTGACGACAAGATTACAATGAACTTATTTTAAAATTCTTGTGTTTTTGAAATAAAAATTGCTACCTTACTGCTAAAGTTTTAAAAACTATTAGGAGAAAGGAGTTTTGTCATGCATTACGTTTCTAATTTACTGAAACTATTGTCACTGTGTGTTTGTCTTGCCATTTTTTCAGCAATGGATATGCGAGGTCCGGGGACTTCAGGGAGTGTCTCGTCTGCCGATCTGGAAGATTTGAAATTTGTGCCATTGCAAGAAGGCCAGGGGATCTTCGAAGCAAAAATATTTGGTGAACTTGATGCACAGGGAAATCCAAAAATTACTTACGATGTAAAAGAGATATCATTTGGCGGTAGTACCAAACTTGGTGGTATAAAGAGCGAGGATGATTTTTCAGTTACAGATTTGGATATAGCAAAAATTAAAGATCTTCGTGTTATAAATTCCGCGTTTCAAAGCAAGAGATATACGATAAATAATGTTTCAGAAGTATTTGTGCTTGCAAAAGTGACATTTGATACGGGTGCCACTCTTGAAAATGTTTTGATTCCCAAAAAGGTTCAAGTAAGCGCAGTTGAGATTAATACCGGTGCAGGAAAAGCGTGGAAGCTTTCGAATTTAAGTAGTATTGAGTTCAAAAAGTCCATGGCTGCACAAAATGCTGTGAGCGAAGTGAATAATGCTTTCAAAAAAAGTGCAGAAAAAACTGCAGAAGTTAAAAAAACGCCGGGGCATAAAGTTGTAAAAACTATGAAATATTAAAGATTTTCTCAAAATAATAACTTTTGTATATTAATATAAATTTTTATATATAATCGTCCACGCTAGAGTTGCAAAGGACGGTACCCATGGGCTAAAAATGTCCAAAAGATTAATTACGTTTTAAGAAAGTAATTAAAATGAACAAAAAATTAAGTGCTTTCGCATACATAATTTTTTTGGGAGTTTTATCAAATAATATTTTTTGTATGTGCCAAGTAGAGACTCCGGATTTGGCATTTTCACCTGCAGATTTAGTGGTTGCTCTTCCTGATTTAGCGTTCTTACCGCACTCTCAATTGGATGCACCCGTAAATCTTGACGAAATAAAATTTAGCAATATCTATAACGTCATATGCGGCATCAATTTTGATTTTAATTTTTTCAAAAAAATTGTTTCTATGTATAGTTGTTCCAAGTTGTCATATCTGTCGAATTCTAAAGAGTGGATGGGCAGTGGAAAACACAAGTGTCCGTTCAACGCCAGGTATGATAAATTTTCTAAAAAATGTAAAAAACTTATGGCAGATAAGCTTTCCCAAGAGTGTGCTTTGCATGAAATTTTTTATGCACAAAAATTATTTATCGATAAAACCACAAAATTGATTACTATTTCTGATTTGCACGCGGATTTTGATGCTTTGAGGTCAATTTTCAATAATATGTATAATTCCGGATATATCGATGAAAATTTAATAATAAGGGATAATAGCCTTTTAATTGGTTTGGGTGACTATGTTGACAGGAAACCTACATCCTTACGTACGCTTGCCTTTTTACTTATTATCGCATTGAAGAATCCCGGAAAAGTCATTTTATTGCGTGGAAACCATGAGGATGTAAATATAAATCTAATTTATGGTATTAAGACTGAGATTAAATTTGTTTTTGGGGAAGAATTTATTGAAAAAACTTTTAAATTGCTTGTAAAGCTTTATGAATTGATGCCATCCGTTATTTATGCTGCACAATCTAATCCTTTAGCAAATATTAATGATTTTTTGATTTTTTCACATGCCCTGCTCGATTTTAAATTTGATCCAAGAAATTTTTTAGATTTTAATAATTCAGAGTTAATGAAAGACGGTGGTAAATGTTTTTGTATCATAGCGCAAAACATATTTGGCTGTGAGGATTTAGTTGATATTCCTTTTACTGGTTATGGTTTTGTATGGCATGACATAGGATTAAAAAATTCTTCTAGAGTTGAAATTGACTCTTCGTCCAATAGATACAGTTATAAGCCTGATTTTATAAAATCTTTTTGCAAAAAATATTCTTCTGAAACGAATTTAATTTCCGGAATAGTTGGTGGTCATGAACATTTCCTTGCAAAGTATATTCATCTTTCAGATAAAAATCCCAGTGAGTTTACGCAAAAGGACTTCAGAGGGGAATTTACATCTGCTGTCGCATATATTAAGGTTGCAGATAAGGCTGATTCCGTAGAGGTAACAACAGGGCTGGTTGATGCACAATATGAAGAAGGAGTTTGTTTTACGAATGGTGCAGAGTCAGGATATTCAAAATGCTTTTCGATGGTAAAATTTGTAAGTGCTCCAATAGATAACGTTGCATACAAACCAACCTATTTGGTCATAAGTAGGTGTATTGCTGAAAATTTGGGTGGCCATGTATTTTGGAATTATAAAGTTGCTGAGGGCTAATTAATTTTATCAGAAATATGCAAAAAACTGGCTATTAATTACATAGATTCCGATATTATTCCCTTTTTCTCATAAGCGTATGCTTTAAATTTTGCTTTCATTAGAGCTTCATGGATATGCTCTTTTTTGGGCTTAATTCCATCATCTTGTTCCGGTTCTTCTAAGAAAGATATTTCACCATTTCTTAAATCAAGATCGATTTTATTATAAACAGATGTTGGAACAGAAATTCCAAACGATGAAAAATACCTACAAAAGCAGTGAGTAAGAGACCACAATAAATCATCAAGATCGTCAAGATGATCAATTATGCCGGTGAGTGCTAATTTTTGTATGTTGTTTGATATTGATATAAATGATGGCCAAATTTCTTCAGCGCTGTTGTCATCCCATACTGTTTTATCAAGTAATGTTTCAACAAAGCGCAGTATTACATGTCTTAGACGTTCTTTTGTTTTATGAGCATCAAATTTTTTCTGTAAATGGCTTACGCTTTGGGTTATTAATGCAAAAATGTCGTCGGTAATTTGTTGTGTTATCTTTGTTTTGTTAAATGTTTCTTGCTTTGCAAACTGGTCATTAAGTTGATTCAATATTATTTTTTCAAGATTTTTGCGTATAATTTCAAGCTCTGTCTTAAAACAGTCTTCGGTCTCGTCAAAATATCTGCCCAGGTATTCATTAAAATTTTCAAGAAGAGAATTGGTTACTTTCCCAAGAATTAGATCGCAGGATTTTATTTTGTTGTGGAAAAGTCGTAACCCAACATATGTTATGGAATCATCAAGATTTAAATCAGTAGTAATTTTTAAAAATTGAGTGATATCTGATCCGTCACGCGAAAAAAGCTCTGTCAGTTCAGGTTTGTTATAATCCTCTTTTACATATTGTTGTAAAAATGTTTGATTAAAAATTGCCGTTCTTGAAACAAGGTCGCATGCACGTGTTTGGGATTGCTCCACTTGTTCATCAAAGTAAACTTTCAATGGTAGCGTGCTTGATTGAAGAGGTGTTCCATCGTTGATTTCATCTTCAAAATCAACAATTTGTTGAAAGCTTGCATTGCATATAAAAAAACTAGTAATAAAGACAAAGATTACAGAAAACAAATTTTTTGTTTTCATAACTCAATCCTTTCTGATAAATTAAAACGAAAGTGTTTACCTGGAAAATTTTCAAGAGTAATATTTTACAAACACGAGGGGTAAACATTGGAGCCAGGATATCAAGGAATCAAATTTGTTGGCAAGTTTTTTTTGAATGAGTTGTAAGACTCTTTTCAAATGGGAGTTTAAGCGATGCCTCTTTATCAATACGAGTCTTATAGTAGGCGTGGGAATAAAGTTACCGGAACAGTCGATGCTACTTCGCTACAAATGGCAAAAGAGATTTTGCAGGGGCAAGATCTTTTACCGATAAGTATAAAAGAAGTACAAGCGATTGAAGGGCAGTCAGGATTTTCGCTTAAAAATTTATTTGAAAAAAAAATCGATTCACGCAGTACGATTCTTTTTACAAAACAGTTATCAGTGCTTCTTAAGTCGTCTGTTCCTCTTTTGCAATCCATAGAGCTTTTAACTGAACAGTTCGAAGGTGCATTCCGGCGAATACTGATCAGAGTTAAAGACGGTCTTAAATCCGGACAACCTTTGGCCAAAGAACTTTCGCGATATCCAAAAATATTTACAAATGTTTATGTTCAACTTGTTCGTGCGGGTGAAGCCAGTGGCAAGCTTGATCTAATTTTATTCCGACTAACTGATTATCTTGAAAAAGCTGAAGAGACGAAGAAAAATGTAAAAAAGGCAATGTCATATCCAATTATTGTTATGTCATTTGCTGTACTTGTTGTAGTTGGTCTGCTTGTTGGATTGGTTCCAAAGTTAGGAAGCATGTTCACGCAGATGGGCAAAGAGTTGCCATTGCCGACTCGTATATTGATGGGGATGTCTGATTTTTTTGTTAACAATTTTATACTTTTAGGAATTGGGTTAATTGCATCCGTTATATTTTTTATGTACTGGAAATCAACGCCTTCAGGCAAGTATAAATTTGATTCAATTTTATTACGATTTCCACTAACCGCTTATTTTTCAAAAACTCGAGCAGTTGTGCAGTTTTGTAAAACACTGGGAATGCTTCTTGAAAGTGGTGTAAATTTATCTGAGGCTCTAGATATTGTCTGTAATATTGTTGATAACGCAGTTCTTGCCAAACAGCTGAACCAAGCTCGTGACAAAATTATTAAAGAAGGTAAAATTTCAAAATACTTGCGCGAGACCGGTATTTTTCCTAATATTGCAATTTATATGATTAGCACAGGCGAACAATCAGGCAAGCTTGGTGAAATGCTTACCACTGTAGGAAGTGATTATGATAAGGAGCTAACAGAGTTAACCGAAGGGCTAACCGCGAAGATTAATCCTATCATGACAGTTGTGATGGGTGTTATTATTGTGTTTATTATGGCGTCTATTTTCTTGCCGATTATGAGTATGACTGATTTGGCCGGAATTTAGAAAGTTTTTATTAATCCGAATTGGGAGAATTTTATGAAAATAAGATCGAGTAAGGCTTTTACAATGATGGAGATGATGGTTGTTCTTCTTATTATTGGGTTTATTGCTGCAATGGTTATTCCACAAGTTACAAAATATATGCAAAGAGCCGAAGAGTCGAAAATGCAACTTAGAATGTCGACAATCAAAGCTGCATTAATGGGATATAGAATGGATTTTGGAGCATATCCATCTACTCGCGAAGGCCTAAATGCATTAATTGAAAATCCAAGACCAAATGACGAAACATATCGTAAGTTTGAGCGCGAAGGCAGATGGCCTTATATTGTAGAGGGCGAAAAAGGTATAAAAGACGGTGACGGTAATGAATTTACTTACAATAATCCCCCTGAAAAGTTTAAAGATAAGTATCGTTCTTATGAGATTATTTGGGTTGGTCGTGGGACAGAAGAAGAGCCTCAAATGGATATCGGGGAATAACGAGTGACTTTTCTGCATGTGTTGGACTTCTTGCTAAACCGGGCCCGTCGCCCTTCGGGCGATGGTTCGACAAGCTCACCACGAGCGCGCTTGTTGAAAATTCGAGGTTATGCCAGAGGTCTGTTGCAACCGCGACATGCGTTTACAATGATTGAAATGATGGTTGTCATCTTCCTAATCGGAGTGATGGCAACCTTTGTCATTCCAAAGCTTGCACATAAAACTCCGCAGTCTGAGTGGAGTACTATTTTATATGATCTGAATAATCTTGCTTTTTTTGCTCGACAAGAAGCCATTTCAAATCAGGCGGTTTATAGGCTTAATTTTAAATCCGGAGGTAGTGCGCCGGATATGATGATTATCGAAAAAGAAGAACAAGATCCAGAAAAAGCTGGGAAAAGAATTTATACACCTGTTTCTACATATTATTTAAAAACTCAATACCAGTTTCATCCATCTGTTAAAATAAAAGCTTTTTATCATGGGAAAAAAGAGGAAATATCAGACAGTTCAGGCAACCCATGCTGCTACATTGTTCATGATGGGCTTGTGCAAGATGTGATTATTCATCTGGTAAGAACAGAAAAAGGTGTTGAATCGCGCGTAAGTTTTAAGATGATGCCATTTTACGGAAAATTTGAACAGTTCGATGATTTTATAAAACCGGAATTTTAATGAGAGTATTAATGAAGCTTTTGCCCGCATGGTTCGATACATTTTTTTTGGTCGCTTGCCCTTCGGATGCTTCGATACAGCAACCCGCTCGTCCTGAGTGCGTGCGAAGCACGTGTATCGAAGGATGCGGGTTGCCACTCAGCATGAGCGGAACCGTATCGAAGGGTGCGGCCTGCAAAAAACACTCACCACGAGCGGGTGCTTTGCAACATCCCCAGGGTTTTACGTTAATTGAAGTTATTCTTGCAATGGGTGTTCTTACTTCAACGGTTTTTATTATTTCAGGACTAATGCTGCGCTCGTTTTTACGAGTGCAAGAAAACAGAGATGATATTGAAAAAGTTTTTTTAATAAAGCGTGAACTGTACGCAAATTATTTCAATCCTCCAAAAGATAATAAAAAAAATGTACAAAAAATAGAAGAGCCTGCTATAACTATTACATCTAAGCTTGATGAAATAAACAAAAAATCTAGCCTGTGCGATTTAAGTAAGAACCTAAGAATTGTTCGATCTGATGCGATTTGGAAAATGAATAATAATATAAGAGAATCGGCAATGGTAAGCTTTATTTTTCGGCCTAAAAAAGAAGAGCAAAAGCAATGAGATCAAAACCGGCATTCACAATTATTGAACTTATTCTTGTGATTGGACTGTCCGGCATAGTGATCATGGGTATGATGCAAGCTTACAATAATATAATGCGTTATCTAAAAACAATTCAAGAGATGCAGGCCGTTAACAGGAAAGCCTGTTTATTATTCAATCAGATGGAACGTGATTTTATGACGGCTTTTATTCCGCCTGTTCTAAAAAAAATTACCCCAGAAAAGGATAGGCAGGCGAAGAGTGAAAAATCTTCTGAAAAAAGTGAGCAGGAAAAAAAGTCTAATGAGCCAGAAGATTCTACAAAATCTCCTGAAGATAAGAAAAAAGATGCAGATAAAAAGCGTGAAGCTCTAAGAAAATATTTTATTGCAAATATCGATGATAATAGTTTACCGAAAAGAATAAATGATACGCGTACTTATCAGTTTAAAAATGTAACATTTATTAACACAAATCCATTTCAGGTATATGGACAAAGTAAAGTGCGCCTCGTGCGTGTTATGTATGAGCTTGTACTCGATAAAACTCGAAGCAAGGGTGATAACTACTGTTACAATTTATGGCGTAAAGAGACAGAAAATCTTGAAAATACAAAAGTTAAAGAAGATGAAGTTGGTTTTACAACAAAATCCAAGACGACTCAAATCAGAAAGATTTTGGTAGCAGATGGGATCAAAGAATTTTTTGTTCAGTATGTTTATCAGGGTAGACCAAAAAACAACGAAAAACTTACAGCAGCTCAATCTGAGGCCGGTGAAACAGGGGAAGATGAAGAAAAGATTGAAGAAAAAGTATTTGATACGTGGGGAGAAAATAGTAAAACCATTGGTGTGGTTCCAAATAGAGTTAATGTATATATAACATTTTGGGATGAAAAACTTTTAAAAACGGCATCGTTACAAACGACTTTTCCTGTTATGAGTTTTTCGTTATTAAAAGAGACAGAAAAGAAAAAAAATAGTTCGGATAAAAAGGCTCCAGAGTCAGGTTCGTCTGCGCTAACTCCATCAGAGGCCCAGCCTCCGGTGCCTGTTATATAGATAATAATAATTTAATTACTTTGAAATTAGTTTAGATGCGAATTGTATAAGATCTTTGTAATATTTAGTCATCCTGAATTTATTTCAGGCCTGCCCACCATAGCCTTGGCGACGGCTGGGATCCATGAATTAATAAATATCCATTTTATTCATAAGCATTGATATTTAAATTTGGATTATACTAATCCATGGATGCTGAAACGAGTTCAGCATGACACTTAATTTCAATGGTATTATACAAATCATTAGTTGGGTTACAACTAGTTGAAGCCTGTTATCAAACTAGCGTTAAATAGCCGTAATAAACAAAAGAATTTATGAAAAGAAATAATGCGTCAGTTTTACTTTTTTCGTTAATGATAATTTCAATCATCGTTATGATGACTGAGCAGATGATTCGTGGCGTTATGGTTGGTGCGGGATTTACCAAGACCATGATTAATCGTGAACATGCAGAGATGCTTGCCCTTGGTGGAATCAATATCGCCATTGCCCAGCTAACATATAAAAAAGATGAAGTTGTAAAAGAGAAAGAAGAGGCTAAAGCTGAATCAGGTGTAGTAAAACCTGAATCCGAATTAGGTGCCGATGGGCAAAAGGTTACATCTCAGCAGCGTTTTGTTTTTAATTTAATTTCAAATTTAAACAGATGGCAGACCTTTGAGCTTGATCCTAAAATTGATGGCATTGCAGGTACCGTAAAAATATGCATCACAAGTGAGCATGGAAAAATAAATATAAATAATGCATTTGATTTTAAAAAACAGGAGTTCAAAAAAGAATTTATATCTTTATTAGGAGGTCTTGAAATTCCTGGAAAACTTAAGCCTGGTGAATTTTTTAATAAAATTTCAGAGTTCTTGAAAAATCGAGAAAAAAAACTTTATGATGTTTCGGAGTTGTTTAATGTTCCCGGTCTTGAAGGTTTTAATGCGGATATTTTTTACGAGCCGCCAAGTATGCATAAAAAAGAGGGTGGAGAATTGAATCAAAATTTGGCCCTGCAAGATATTTTTACCATCTGGACTGATAATGCAAAAATTGATCCAATGCTACTTTCTGATGCTATGTGTAATATTTTAAATATTAGAAGACCTCGTGCGGATGATGCAAAAAAATATAAAGAGCGATTTAAAAAAGTTGCTATGGAATTTAAAGATGATTGGGGTAAAGATTGGGACACAAATTGGAAGCATCTTGAAGGTATTTATGACACCAAGCCAAAGGCATTATCAAACATAAAAGACATTTTAGTTGAAAAATTTAATCCGAAAGTCTATTCTGTTCTATCGTATGGCAGAGTAGGCCAGGTAGAACAAAGAGTTCTTGCGGTGATTAAAGAAATTGAAATTAAGAGTAAAAAATTAAAAACGGGAGTTCAGAGCGAAAAGAGTAGTGGTAATGAACAATCTGCTCAAGCTCAAGGGGCTTCAACTTCTGAGCAAAAACCGAACAAGAAAGTTTTTAGAATAGAAAGAATTTATTGGCTTTAGTTTTAGGAACACGATTTCTAATATATTTTTAAGGATCATTCGTGAACACAGAAACGCGTGTTGGAATATTTATCTTAGTTGCTATTGGTGTATTTTTATATCTAAGTCTTAACATCAGAGCCTTTCGCTTTGATAAGCATCAGTACTTTACGTACAAGGCTTATTTTGATGATACGGGAGGACTTACAACAAAGTCTCCTGTTAAAATTGCAGGTGTTGATGTTGGTTGGGTTGATACCATAAATCTTCTCGACAATGGAAAAGCCGAAATTGTTATGCGTGTTAACAGAGATAATAAACTTGCAAAAAATGCTTTCGCAATGATTCATCAAGACGGGCTGATTGGTGCTAAAACTCTTGAAATTGATCCGGGAAGTCCTGCTACAGGATATATTTTACCGGGTGGAACTTTGGCTATGCCCGGAAAAACGCCTGCAAGTGTCGGAGAACTTTTGGACCAATTTCGTGATATTGCTGCAACAATTCAAGATATTACATCTTCTTTAAAAAATGTTTTTGCATCACGTGCCGGTGAAGATAATCTTAAAACAGCTCTTAATTCAATTGCCAGAGCTTCAGAGCGAATGGCAGATTTTTCTCAAGTCTTGCAGCGCACAATGAATAAAAATGAAGAAAATGTAAATGTTATGCTTGCTGATTTTCGCGCTACGGCCGAATCTCTTAAGCTTCGAATTCCTCAAGTTACTGACTCATTTAAGAATGGTATGGACAGAATTTCTACAGATATTGGCGGTGCCGGACAAAAAGCGTCAGGTGCATTTGAGCAGATTGAAGATACTGCCGTTCAGGCTCGTGATACATTCAGAGAGGCTGGACAGGTTGTAGAAAAAATTAACACGGGCAAGGGGCTTATCGGCAAATTGGTTAACGAAGATGAAACTTATACCGATTTGAAAAAAACAATCAAAGGTTTAAAAAATTATGTTGGTAAAACACAGGCCTTGATGTTGAATATTGATATGCACTCTGAGACAATGTTGAGAGACACAAACTCAAAGGGATATTTTGATTTAAGGTTGCGTCCGAATAATGACTGTTTTTATAGTGTTCAGATGATAGCTGCAGAAAAAGGTGCTGTCAGCCGCGAGACGACTTATTATAAGCGCTTTGACGAGCATGGTGTTGAGCTTAAGCCAACAGAATTAGAGATTCCATTGCAGAAAAAAATTGAATTTGCTGAAGGTGTTGAGACAACAGTCCAGAAGAAGAATGATATTTTATTTGGTTTACAGTTTGGTAAACGTTTTGATCGACTTGCATTGCGCATGGGTATATTTGAAAATTCGTTTGGAGTGGGAGTTGATTATTGCGTTCCTCTTAATACCGATAAATTTCACTGGATTACAACTTTGGAAGCATTTGATATGCGAGGTGTTAACAGAATTAATGATACTCGCCCTCACGTAAAGTGGTTAAACAGAGCATTCTTTATGAAGAATCTTTATACCACATTTGGTATTGATGATATAGTTAGTAAGACTCAATTTAATCCGTTCTTTGGAGGAGGATTTAGGTTTGGTGATGATGATTTGAAATACTTTATTTCTTACATATCACCAGGAAAAACATCCGGTAAATAGTTATACTAAATTTGTTTTGGTCTAATTTATTTTAGTGTTAAGAGAAAAGGGAGAAGAGAGATGAAGGGATTTTTTAGACTAGGCATGGCCATTTTTTTATTGTGTTTGATAAAAATGCCACTGGTGTTTGGGGGCATAATATTTTCAAACCGTAGCTCGTCGATGGTTGTCTTGCCTAGCGGTAAAATATATCTTGGGCAAACTGATTCAATAAAGGGATGGAGCCGAGAATCAATTGTTCAGGCTGTTGGGAATAATTCTCCATTTGATTGGGATCCTAGCTGGACAGGAGAGAATGTAGTGACTTATGCAACTGCGCCGGTACCGGATTTACCAAAAAATCCTGGCGATATAACTCTTAACGTTTATTACCATGAGTTAACGGAAGATTTATTTCTTGGGCCAAATCGAAATTTAATAATAGAGCCATCAGAAAATTCAGACTATACATTTATCAATGGAAATGGTTATGCAATAAATTTGGCAGAGGGATACCAAAATTTAATTAGAATTGCGCCGGGACAAACAGTAGAGATAGGCAATGCCGTTATTAAAAATTACGACGAATTTGGAATTTATTTTGGCTTAGGTTCCAGCCTGAGTTTCCTAAACTCCTCGATAGAAATAACAGACAATAGAACATTTTCCAAACCATTAAATCTTTCAGGTGAAGTTTCAATAAACGGGTATGGATATACCGTTATTTTAAATTCTAGTTCAGGAATTAATGTAACAACCGGACAATTAAGCGTAAACAACTTAACTTTGTATGGAGTACAAGGACAAAACGTAAGAAGTCTGAACGATAGCTGTAATATCATTTTACAAAACTGTAACATGTTCTTAACGGATGACTACAGATTTAAGTTTGGTGGCTTACAAATGATTGATTCAAAAATTTCGGGATTTCATGGATTTAATTATGAATCATCATTAACTTGTTCAATTTCACGTACGGTTATGCTTGATACTGGAGTTACATTTAGTTACAGTCCTACAACAACGAATCGTGATTTGATTTATATGGATGGTAGCTCAAGACTTTATCTCAATGGTTGCACACTTAGTTCATCTCTTACAGGAATGCGTTTGACTACAGGTACTGTTATAGTTGATGGTCAAAACAAGATTTATAACGATGGTGCGTTAAGCGCCTCGCAGGCAGTAATGTTTGGATCGGGTGATTTAAGCAAAGATCTTGGAATTGAGATTCTTCCTGGTGCTAAACTTGAACTAATGTCTGGAATATTTGTTTATGCGAATGTGGGTTAGTTTAACGTCAACTCGATAATGCCAACGTTTGATTATATGAATTTAGATAATATCTCTGGAATAGTTTATTGTGCCCGCTACTTAGCCATAGCGCGAAGGCGGGCACAAATTAAATATATTTTAGGGTTAATTTAAATAATTATCCTCGTGGGTAAGGTGTATTGGAATATAAGAATTTCTGTTTAAAATCGATCATGACAATTTCATGTCAACTGGAGTAGTAGTATGAAATTTCTGGTAACTGTCTTTTGTTTTGTTTTAAATTTTTTGTTTTTTATTCAACATATATTTGCAACTTCTATTGATGGAACAACTTCGGTTAAGTATCTGACTACAAACCAGGTTTTTAGGAATGGAGAATATGCACGAGGATATGTAAAGCTTACATCAGGCGCAACAATATTAGAAAATGCAGGTGTGTTTTTTGATGTAAATGAGCTACTTTCCGGAGGACTTGATTTACGTTCTACCGGTACATTGAATCTTCAGAGTGATCTTCATCTTGATCCAAATTTTACACTCTCAGGAAGTGGTATCATCTGTGGTAATAATAAAACTATTTTCATGAATGAAAATCTAACTATTCCGGATAATTCTGTTATTCATATAAATTCAAATACGATAATTGATGGGCAGGGTAAGGATTTGATTTTTGGGAGAAGAAGTAAGCTTTTTGTGGACACAAACGTGACGTTGACACTACAAAATATGCGAATTATACAAAACTTTAATGATTTCTCTGATCCATGTATCAGACTCGCAGCGTTTCAAAGTAAGCTCGCTTTAAACGATGTTGAGCTTGCATTGTCACAAGATTTTTTGTTTTCGCAGGGCCAACTTTTTGTTCATGGGGATGTAGTAATAACTGGATCGGCAGCTTTTGTATACAAATCTACCCAGCATAGCTTTATAACACCGGATAGCAGATTCTATTTCGATGTAGGAACGACTTTTTCAGTTACTCCCGCAACATTTACTGATTGTAGGTTTGATCAGACCCCATCTTACATATCAAATAATTTCATTTTAATGTCAGATCAAACATCAAAATTACATTTGAATGAATGTTCTTTACAAACTACGCTAACAGGTTGCAGATTTACGAAAGGAACTGTTGATTTTGATAATAAATGTTTTTTAAGAAGTAATAGTTCAATCACCCTAGCTTCATCACCATTGAATATTTTAGCTTCTAAGCTTCTTTCTCTAGCTGCTTCTACGGATGATTTTCCAAGTAGTGTCTCATGGTCCCCTAATGGAAGTTATTTGGCCGTGGTAAGTAAAAATGCAAATTCATTACAGATTTTTAACTCTACCACACTTGTCCAGATCGGTAGCGATGTAGTTACCGGATCTTCTCCAGTCTCTGTTTCATGGTCAAATACAAGTACACAGCTTGCCGTTGCAAATTCCGGAGATAACACTATCAAAGTATTTAATTTTACGGGATCTACGACTCCATCTCTTTCAGTAAGCAAATCTACCGGAACAACTCCATCGTGTTGTGCTTGGTCGCCTTATGGAAGTTATGTAGCAGTAACTAATTCGGGATTAAATACAGTACAAGTTTTTAAGGCATCAACTTTAGCATCAATTGGAAGTGTTGCAACGGGTGCGACTCCATCATCTGTTGCTTGGGCTCCTGGAGATAGACTTTTAGCGGTAACAAATTCAGGTTCAAATACTTTGCAAATTTTTTCATTCACTGGATTTGGAAATCCAGTACAAGTAGCAAGTGGGGTTACAGGTTTGGCCCCTTCGTCTGTTACTTGGGCACAAAATGGAATGTTTTTAGCGGTTGCTAACAAAAATTCTGATACAGTGCAAACATTTTCATTTAATAGTAGTTACGCATTGAGTCTTATTGATACGATTTTAACCGGTGATGAACCCGTTGCAGTGGCTTGGAAGATTGATGGAACTTCTTGTGGAATTTTAAATTATACTTCAAATACCTTACAAACTTTGCCATTCAATAATCAAAGTGCATTGGCTAAAGTGGGTAGTGATGTGAGTACTGGGACTAATCCAGTTTCGGTCTCATGGTCATATGATAGTAAATACCTTGCAGCAGTTAACCAAGGCGCTGACACATTACAAGCATTTTCATTTACTGGTACCACTCCCAATGCAGCAGGTTCTGCGGCTACCGGTAGTGGTCCCTCTTCAGTATCATGGTCTTCGCAAGATAAATTATTAGGAGTGGTTAATCAAGGTTCTAACACATTACAAATATTTTCAGTTGGAGGTTCTACTCCAACTCAAATAGGAGGTTATGCAGACACAGGGACTTGGGCTTATCCAGAATCAGTATCATGGTCACCCAATAATAATTTTATTGCTGTAGCAAATTACAGTGCAAATACTCTACAAGTATTTGCATTTAACGGTTCTAGCACTCCAACTCAAGTTGGAGGTAATGCTACAACTGACACTGGTCCAAGATCGGTATCATGGTCTCCAACTGCCAACTTCATTGCGGTAGTTAACCAATCCAACGGCACGTTACAGGTATTTTCATTTGATGGGTCTAGTACTCCAACCCAGGTTGGTGGTAATGTAATAGTTGGCGTTGATACAATGTCTGTAACATGGTCGCCTGATGGGAACTTTATTGCGGTTATTAATAGCCCTTCATATCCCACTCTTGGAAACTTAAATATATTTTCATTTGATGGAATAAATACGCCAGTTCAAGTTGGAGGTAGCGCAAATACGGGGAACACTCCGATGGATGTCAAATGGTCACCCGATGGAAGTTTTATTGCCGTAGCTAACATGAATTCTCATGATTTGCGAGTGTTTTCATTTGATGGAATTAATACGCCAACTCAAGTTGGAGGCAATGCTGCCGCAGGGACTTATCCAACCACACTGTCTTGGTCATCGGACAGCCAATTTATTGCTGTGGGAGCAAGATTCTCTGCATCAGTTGGTAAATTGGAAATATTTTCATTTGATGGTATTAACACTCCAACTAAAGCTGTCAGTGATGTATCACTCAGTGATGTTCCGAATTCCTTATCATGGTCCCAGACTGGTGATTTTATTGCCGTGGTTTCGTATGCTAACGTATTACAAGTATTTTCATTTGATGGCATTAACTCACCAACTCAGGTGGGTAGCGATGTAGGCGTTTGGTCTAGCCCTACATGTGTAGCTTGGTCTCCTAATGGTAATTTTATTGCTATGGTTGCGGCGTATGGTAAGTTGGGAGTATTTTCATTTACGGTAGCACCAATTCAGGTTGGAATTGTATCTACAGATAATGGTCCAATTTCAGCATCATGTTCTCCAGTAAGTAATTTTATTGCTGTAGTTAATTCTATAAATACGTTACAGGTGTTTTCATTTAATAGTTCCAGCACTCCAATTCAAGTAGGTAGCAATGCAGCTACAGATTTATACCCGGACTCAGTATCATGGTCGGCAGATGGCAAATTTATTGCTGTAGTAAATTACAGCTCACATAACCTACAAATATTTTCATTCAACGGTTCTAGCACCCCAACTCAAGTTGGAAGCAATGTTACAACCGGACTTAATCCGTCTTCAGTATCTTGGTCTCCAACTTCCAATTTTATTGCGGTAGTTAATCAAACCAGTGGGACGTTACAAATATTTTCATTTAATGGAACCAGTACCCCAATCCAAGTTGGTGGAAACGCAACTACAAGCAGTACCCCAAAGTCGGTATCTTGGTCATCTGATGGGAGATTTATTATTGTTGCCAATTACGCATCAGACACATTGCAAATATTTTCATTTAACGGATACGGTACGCCAACACAAGTTGGTACCAGTGTGGGTACAGGGCTTGCACCAATTTCTGCATCATGGTCACCAGATTCCAAATACATTTCTGCAGTAAATTTCAGTTCAAATACATTACAAGTATTTTCGCTCAATGTTGTTGGAGATACTGATCCAATTAGCCAGACTCTTTCTACAAACAATGGACCCTCTTCGATTTCGTGGTCTTCATCAGGTTATGCTGCTGTTGTTGATGCTAATTCGGATACACTTGAACTTTTTTTCGCACCCGGTTCTGACCCTAATCCTAGCTCGGTTTCATGGACTTTAGATGGAAGATTTGTTGCAGTAGTGGGTAGAAGTGCAGGAATATTACAAGTATTTTCTTTTAATGGGTCCAGCACCCCAATAGTTGTAGGAAACCAAGTAACAACAGGTACAAGTCCAAATTCAGTCTCATTTTCATCTGATAGCAGATTTATTGCTTTAGTTAATCAAGGATCAAATACATTGCAGGTATTCTCATTTAACGGGACAAGTACTCCTGTACAAGTTGGTAGTAACGTAACTACCAGCACCTCACCTAGCTCAGTAGTTTGGTCACCTGATGGCAAATTTATTGCTGTAGTCAATTCCGGAACAAACAGATTACAAGTATTTTATTTTAATGGTTCCAGTACTCCAACAATAGTTGGCACTTATGCGTCCACAAGCACTACACCAAACTCAGTATCCTGGTCTCCTGACGGAAGATTTATTGCTGTCGCCTGTTCAGGAACAAATAGACTACAAGTATTTTCATTTAACGGATCAAGTACTCCAACAATAGTTGGAAGTTATGCAACCACCGATACCAACCCAAACTCAGTGTCATGGTCCCCTGACGGAAGATTTATTGCTGTAGCCAATTATGGATCTGATAGATTGCAAGTATTTTCATTTAACGGGTCAAGTACTCCAACAATAGTTGGAGGTTATGCATCTACCGATAGCAATCCCGACGCATTATCATGGTCTCCTGATGGTATATTTATCTCCGTTGTCAACCGAACATCAAATACGCTTCAGGTTTTTGCATTTGACGGAACAAGCACGCCAACTCAAGTTGGAGGTAGTTTCACAGGTACCACACCTTATTCAGTCTCTTGGTCTGCGGATGGAAAATTTGTTGCCGTTGTTAATTATGGCTCTAATACATTACAGATATTTCAAGCCGATTATATAATCGATTGGACAGAACAAGCGATGACAAATGGAATTGTGTTTGGGAAATCCGAACTTGGGGCAAATTATGATTCATCGGTGAACCTATTAGCAGGAAGTAATGTTATAATTGACGGTTTATTAAATTATGATTGTGTTATTTAAAAAATTTGGGGAAATACGAACATGACAATAAAAAAAAATCTACTTGGCTTTGTAGTAAATTTTTTGGTTATTCAACACACCTTATTTCCTGCTTCGATAGACGGGACTACTTCAGTCAAATATCTTACGGAAAATCAGGTTTTCAGAAATGGAGAATATGCGCGAGGTTATGTAAAATTAAAATCCGGAGCAACAATTCTAAGCTCATGTAGCGCATTGTTTAATACACAGGAGCCCCTTGAAGGTGGACTTGATTTACGTCAAACGGGAGCACTTAGTCTTGAAGGTCCCATTTATTTTGATTCCAATTTTACACTTTCTGGAAGTGGAATAATTAAAGGTAATGGTAAAATAATTTTTTTGAATGGAAATTTGACCATTCCGGACAATTCAATAATTCATATAAACTCAAATACCATAATTGATGGGCAGGGCAAAAATTTGATTTTTGGAAAAAGAGGTAGAATTTTTGTTGATACAAATATTACATTAACATTGCGTAATATGAAAATCGTTCAAACTTACAACGATTTTTCTGATCCATGCATCAGGCTTGCTGCTTTAAAAAGCAATCTTACTCTTGATAATGTTGAACTGTCTTTATTTCAAGATTTCTTATTTCCTGAAGGGCAACTATTTGTTCATGGCGATGTTGCAGTAACGGGAACTTCCGCTTTTGTCTATCAATCTACTCAGCATACATTTATCGCTCCAGAAAGTACTTTTTACTTTGATATAGGAACCACATTTTCAGTTGTGCCTGCAACTATAACCGATTGTGGTTTTGACCAATGGCCTACTTACTCATCAAGTAATTTTGTTGTAATGACAGATGCAACATCAAGGTTATGTTTGAACGAGGCATCTCTATGTTCCACTCCAACTGGTTCTAGGTTTGCAAAAGGCACCGTAGAATTTGAAAATAAGTGTTTTATAAAAAGCAACAGTGCTATTGATTTGCCGTCTCCTTATCTCGTTGATACTCTTCAATATGTACAAACCGGCAACTGGCCAGTTTGTGTGGATTATTCTCCTACCGGAAGTTATGTTGCGGTTGTAAATAGAACTTCAAATACATTGCAAATCTTTGATTCTGTTACATTGGCTCAAATTGGAAGTGACGTAATCACTGGAAATACACCCGTATATGTTTCTTGGTCAAATACAAGCACCCAAATTGCTGTTGCAAATTCAGGAGATGATACAGTTAAAGTATATAATTTCAATGGATCTAGTACCCCAACTCTTTCAGCAAGTGCATCTACAAATTCACAACCATCATGTGTTGCATGGTCACCTTATGGGAAATATATCGCTGTAACAAATTCAGGATCTAATTCTTTACAAGTTTTTAAATCAGATACACTTGCTCAAATTGGTAGCAATGCAACTACTGACAGCAACCCTTCTGTGGTTTCATGGGCTCCAGGCGATAGGCTTTTGGCTGTAACAAATTCGACATCAGATACATTACAACTTTTTTCATTCGATGGGGTTGGCACACCGACACAAATTGCAAATCATGCTACAGATTCTACGCCATCATCCGTTTCCTGGTCGCAAAATGGAATATTTATATCTGTTGCAAATAAAATTAGCAATTCCACACAAATTTTTGCTTTTGATAGCACATACTCTTTAAATTTAATTGATACCATTCCCACTGATTATACCCCAACATCCATATCATGGTCTAACGATGGACGTTATCTCGCATTTGTTAATTATACCTCCAATAATTTGTGGTATGTACCTTTTGTGGATCAAAGTTTACACACTAAAATTGGAAGTGATGTTGATACAGGTCAAGAGTTAACGGGTTTGGCATGGGCGCCCACGGAAGATTATCTTGCAGTTATATCCAAATGGGGAAGCGCATTGCAAATATATTCATTTGATGGGATAAATTCACCTGTATTGGTTCAAGCTAGCGGATCTCCATCTCCAACGGATATTGCGTGGTCTCCAACAGGAACATTTATTGCCGTATCTACAGATTACAATGGGAATGTTTACATATATTCGTTCGCGTCGGGGGTTTTGACTTACCGAAATTCTTATGCAATTTCTGGTGTTACGCCTCAATCAGTATCATGGTCTCCATCCGGCGACTATTTTGCGGTAAGTGCATCCGATAGTAAATTATACATATTTTCTTTCAATAAAATATCTTATGCATTAACTCTTGTTGGTAATACAAATACAGCATCTTCATCTATTAATTCTGTATCTTGGTCTGCGCAAGAAGAGTTTATTGCCTTGGCGGGTGGGACCTCGGGTACATTGCAGATTTTTTCATTTACGGGCTCTAATCCAATATTAGTTGGCAGTGTAAGTGCTGGATCTACATTAGAATCAGTATCATGGGCGCCAACAGGCGACTATCTCGCTGTTGCCGATTCAGGGTTCCCATCTAAACTGGAAATATTTTCATTCAATGGTTCAAATCCCGTTTTAACAAATAGTATTGATGCCGCTCAGTGGGTAAATTCAGTATCTTGGTCACCTGATGGAAGATTTATAACCGTTTCGGATAGATATGCTTACATATTACAAACATTTTCATTTAGTAGAAATGGAGATTTAATTCAGGTTGGTGATAATGTAGGCACCGGATCAGGTTCTGAGCCACAAGTAGTGGCATGGTCTCCTCAAGGGAAATTTGTTGCTGAAGTTAACTATTGGACAAAGACATTAGAAGTCTTTTCATTAACGCAAGCCTCAGCCAAATTAGATGTCAGTAAAAAAATTACTACCAACGTTAAACCTACCTCATTATCATGGTCACCAAATAATACAAATATTGCAGTTACTTCCAGAGACTCTAATGAACTACAAATATTTGAGGTTGAATATCCATCATTACTAAATCAAATTGGTGGAGGTGTTACAACTGGACTTCGTCCTACATCTGTTTCATGGTCTCCTGACAGTAGATTTATTTCTTTAGTAAATACTTATTCCAGTTCAATACAAGTGTTCTCATTTAATGGAAATGATTCGCCTATGCTAATTGATACAAAGACAACATTGACTGGGCCAAGTGGTGCTCAGGGAGTTTGGCCAACTGCAGCAGCATGGTCACCTGTTGGCAATTTTATTACCATAACAGCGGAAGGAAATCCCGTTCCATTCCAGGGAAGCTCTTTGCAAGTTTTTGGATTTAATGGGGTTGATTCGCTAACAAGATTGGTAACTAAAGTATTCCCTTCAGAAACTCCAATAGGTGGGCTGGCTTGGTCCCCCGATGGCAGGTTTTTTGCAATAGATACTTACCAGAGTATGATGAAAGTATATTCATTTAACGGAATTGATAATATTACTCAAGTTGGTAGCGATTTAATTTTAGGAGTTATCTATCCGGGAGCAATATCATGGTCACCGGACGGAAGATTTATTTCAATTGCAGCTCCAAATCTTTATTTGGGTAATGTATTTCAGATATATTCATTTGATGGAGTCAATACCCCAACAAAAGTTGGAAATGATGTTTCAACAGGAACATCACCGGCATCAGCAACTTGGTCTCCGGATGGAAGATTTATCGCTGTATGTAACGCTTCATCGAATGAGTTACAAATATTCTCATTCAATGGAACCGATACTCCGGTTCAAGTTGGGGGAAACGCAACCACTGAAAAAGGACCTTTTGGTGCGGTGTGGTCTCCATCAGGTAAATTTATTGCCTTAGTTAACTACTATGCTAAATCAATTCAACTATTTTCATTTGATGGAGCTAATACTCCAATATTAGTTGGAACAAGCTCAATAAACAACAATTCGAGTTCAATCTCCTGGTCTCCTGATGAAAAATTTATTGCGGTTGCCGAAGACGTTTCAGGAACCGACGGCAATCTCAAAATATTTAAAATAAATCTTACCGCTGACAGAACTTTGCAAGCGATATCAAATGGAATTGTATTTGGAAATTCAAATATTGGGGCTACTTATGACGCTACAGTTAAACTTTTAGCTGGGGCGAGTGTTAATGTAGATGGACTTGTAAATTATGATTGCGTAAATTAAAAAGAGCAGGAGAGGTATGAAGCTATCAACTTTTTCATTATATTTTATTATTGTTTTCTTGTTTTTTTCAAATTATGCACGTGCCTCTTCCATTGATGGGACAACATCACCGAAATATCTGACTACAAATCAAGTTTTTCATAACAACGAATATGCACGAGGATATGTAACGCTTAATTCCGGTGCAACAATTTTAAGTGATGCCACTGCATTTTTAAATATAAATACTCCATTGAACGTTGGGCTTGATTTGCGTGAAACAGGAACGCTTAGTCTTGAGGGGGATCTTTATCTTGACACAAATTTTACGCTTTCAGGAAGTGGTGTAATAAGGGGAAATGATAAAACCATTTTTATGAATGGGAACTTAACAATTCCGGACAACTCCGTAATTCATATAAATTCAAGTTCAATAATAGATGGGCAAGGGCATGATCTTGTTTTTGGACGAAGAGGTAAAATTTTTGTAGATACAAATATCACTTTAACGTTGCGAAACATGAAGATTGTTCAAAATTATAATGACTTTTCTGACCCGTGTATTCGGCTGGCTTCCTTCAAAAGTCAATTGGCATTTAGTGACGTTGAGTTTGCATTGTCTCAAGATTTTTTATTTCCACAGGGACAATTGTTTGTACATGGGGATGTTGTTGTAACAGGGACATCTTCTTTTATCTATCAATCAACTCAACACAGCTTTATAACAAATGCCAGTAGGCTTTATTTTGATAAAGGTACCACCTTTTCAATGGTTCCTGCAACTATAACTGATTGTCGTTTTGATCACTGGCCAACTTACACATCAAATAATTTTATTACAATGTCAGATCAAACTTCAAAATTGTATTTCAATGAAAGTTCGCTTTACACAACTTCTACAGGATGTAGATTCACAAAAGGTTCCATAAACTTTGAAAATCAGTGTTTTATAAAAAGTAATACACAACTTAATTTCCCAGAAACTTTATTTAGTGGAATAGTTGAAGAAATTTCTACGGAATACTCACCAAGCTGTGTAGCCTGGTCTACGGATGGAAATTTTCTTGCAATTGTAAATAAAACTTCAAACACATTGCAAATATTCGATTCTATTACATTGGCTCAAATTGGTAGTAGCGCAAACACCGGAAGTGCCCCAGTATATGTTTCGTGGTCAAATACGAGTACACAGCTGGCCATTGTTAATTCAGACGATAATAATTTAAAAGTCTTTGATTTTAATGGTGTAAGTACCCCAACTCTATCTGTAAGTAAATCTACCGAAAACTCACCTTCATGTTGCGCTTGGTCTACGTATGGACAATTTATTGCAGTAACAAATTCAGCATCCAATGCTTTGCAAATTTTTAAATCAGACACACTTGTACAAATTGGTAGTACTGTAATTACCGATGATCAACCTTCATCAGTATCTTGGGCTCCTGGTGATAAGTATTTGGCTGTTACAAATGCGGGTTCAAATACATTACAAATATTTTCATTTGATTACTCCAATACACCAACGCAAGTTGGTAGCAGTGCAGGAACAGAGCATACTCCTGTGTCTGTTTCTTGGTCCAATACTGGAATTTTTATTGTAGTAGCAAACAAATTTTCCAATACAGTACAACTCTTCTCATTTGATACTGACCAAACATTAAAATTAATTGATATAATCGCTACAAACTCTGAACCTAATTCGGTATCCTGGTCAAGAGATTGCAATTATATAGCAGTAGCTAATTATTCTGCATCAACAATACAATTATTTTTATTTGCAAATTCAAGCCAAGCCACTCAAGCTTGTGCCAGTACAACTACTGCTTGGAATCCTGTATCTGTATCTTGGTCAAATAATGGTAAATTTATAGCTGTTGCTACCCGTAATACGGAGTGCTTACAAGTTTTTCCATTCTCTGGTTCTAGTATAGATGATCCATACGAAGCTATTACATCAGGGGCACCAAAATCTGTATCATTTTCTCCAGATGGCAATTTTATTGCTGTTGTATCTCCTTTATCTACATTAGAGGTATTTCCTTTTTCCGAGTCAGGAGGCATAGGAATTCCATTTACAGCTTCTACAGAATCAAATCCAACATCAGTATCATTCTCTCCCAATGGAAATTTTATCGCTGTTGTTAATTCTGGCTCAGATTCATTGCAAGTTTTTCCGTTTTCTGGTTCTAGCATAGGCAGTCCTTACTTAGTTTCTACTGGAGTGGGCTCAGATCCATACTCAGTATCGTGGTCACCTGATGGCAATTTTGTAGCGATTGCTAATTTGGGAGCAAACTCTATGCAAGTTTTTTCGTTTAACGGATCCAGTAGTCCAACTCCAGTTGGAGGCTCAGTAACTACTTATGATAGTGCACTTTCAGTATCATGGTCTCCCGATGGTAAATTTATAGCTGTTGGGTCTTATACTGGCTTTTACGTATTCTCGTTTAATGGCTCCAGTACACCAATACAAAAAAGCAGTATCTCTACTTCAGTCGTTTTTAATTATGTATCATGGTCACTCGATGGAAGATTTTTAGCCATAACAAGTACTGCATCAAACACTTTGCAAATCTACTCTTTTAATGGATCTAACAATCTTGTGCATATCGGTAATAAGTCATTAACTGAAAACTTTCCATATTTTCCTGCATGGTCATCTGACAGTAAGTTTATAGCAGTTGTGAATGGAGGCTCAAACTCTTTACAGATTTATTCCTTTAATGAATTTTATACCAGTATTCAAAGTAAGGGCGAAGAATCAACAAATACAGCCCCGGGCTCACTTTCTTGGTCTCCTACTGCCACCTGTCTAGCCGTAGTAGCTGGCAAATCAAATACATTGCAAAAATTTACAATTAACAAGGATTCAATTTTAAGTAAAATTGGAAGTGCAACTGTCACCGGCACTAATCCTTCCTCTCTGTCATGGTCACCTGATGAAAGATTTATAGCTGTGGTCAATTATGATGTGAATTCATTGAGAATTTTTTCATTTGATAAAAACAATACGCCATTACAAATTGGTAGTGATGTATCGACTGGAAATGGCCCTTACTCGGTTTCTTGGGCTTCTAATGGAAAGTTTATAGTGGTTGCAAATTATTCAACACAAACATTACAAGTATTTTCTTTTGATGGATCCAACACTCCTATCAAAATTGGTTCTGATGTCCATATTGATAGTGCTCCATGTTCAGTAACATGGGCACCAGATGGCAAATTTTTTGCTACAGTCAACGAAGATACACGTTACTTGCAAATATATTACTTTGATGGGTACAATACCCCAACTCAAGTTGGTGACAATATGATTGTAGGAAATTACCCATATTGTGTAACGTGGTCTCCTGATGGTAGATTTATTGCTGCGGTTAGTGATTCAATATATGGACCGCTATCAGTACATGCTTTAAAAATATTTTCTTTTGATGGATATAACACCATCACTCAAATTGGGAGTAATGCAGACACTGGTGTTAAGCCTAAATCAGCGGCTTGGTCTCCAGATGGCAGATTTATTGCTATTGTTAATTATACTTCAAATACTTTGCAAATATTTTCATTTCATGGAAATAATACGCCTATTCAAATTGGTGTTAACGCTTCTACTGAAAGTGGTCCAGTTTCTGTATCGTGGTCTCCTGATGGTAGATTTTTAACTGTTGCCAATAACAGCTCAAGCTCATTACAGCTCTTTTTATTTGATGGTATAAATACACCTAGCCAAATAGGCATATATACAAGTGACATAAATATTCCAAATTCGGCTCTATGGTCTCCCGATGGGAAATTTATAGCAGTTATAAATCAAGAATCTAGTACCCTACAAATATTTAAAGCTAATTACCTTTCTTGCAGATCGCCTCAGGCCATTTCAAATGGGGTAGTATTTGGCAATTCAAATCTTGGTTCAGATTATGATGCAACTGTTAGACTTTTGGCCGGAGCAAATGTTAATGTAGACGGATTAGTAAATTATGATTGCGTAAATTAAAAAAAGATTGTGTTATTTAAAAAAGCTAAGGAATTGATAGAGGAAGAAAGTAATGAAAATATCAAGGATAGTATTTTATTTTACAGTCAGCTTACTGTTTATTCCCAAAAATCTAGCGTCAGCTTCTATTGATGGAACAACGTCAGTTAAGTACTTAACTACGAATCAGGTTTTTCATAATAATCAATATGCAAGAGGCTATGTAACACTTAATTCCGGTGCAACAATTTTAAGTGATGCTACTGCATTTTTTAATATAAATACGCCATTGAAAGGTGGGCTTGATTTGCGTGAAACAGGAACGCTTAGCCTTGAGGGGGATCTTTATCTTGATTCTAACGTTACACTTTCAAGAAGTGGTGTAATAAAGGGAAATGGAAAAACCATTTTTCTGAATGGGAACTTAACAATTCCGGACAACTCCGTAATTCATATAAATTCCAATTCGATAATAGATGGGCAAGGGCATGATCTTGTTTTTGGACGAAGAGGAAGAATTTTTGTCGATACAAATATTACTTTGACATTGCGTAATATGAAAATTGTTCAAAATTATAATGATTTTTCAGATCCATGTGTTCGGTTAGCTTCGTTCAAAAGTCAGTTGGCATTGAATGATGTTGAGTTTGCATTATCGCAGGATTTTTTATTTACTCAAGGTGAATTATTCATTCATGGCGATGTAACAGTAACGGGAACTTCTGCGTTTATTTATCAATCTACTCAACATAGTTTTATAGCTTCGGATAGTATTTTTTATTTTGATAAAGCAACTACTTTTTCGGTTATTCCTGCTACTTTTACCGATTGTAGGTTTGATCAATGGCCAACATATACATCAAACTGTTTTATTGTAATGGCAGACCAAACATCAAGATTATTATTTAATGAAGCTTCACTTTGTTCAACTTCTACCGGTTGCAGATTTGCAAAAAGTACTGTAAATTTTGCAAATAATTGTAACATAAAAAGCAACAGTGCGCTTGATTTGCCTCAAGCCTATATTGCAGATACAGGTGTAAATATTCAAACTGGAAGGTTGCCAGCCTATGTTGCATATTCTCCTAATGGAAATTATCTTGCTATTGTTAATAAACAGTCAAATACATTACAAATTTTTGATTCAGTTTCGCATGCACAGATTGGAAGCGATGTAATTTCGGGAAATTTACCAGTTGCAGTTTCTTGGTCAAATACCAGTACGCAGCTTGCAGTTGTTAACTCTGGTGATAATACAGTAAAAGTATTTAATTTTAACGGATTAAGTATTCCTACTCTTTCTGTAAGCAACTTTACAGGTGCTAATCCCTCATGCGTTGCCTGGTCTTTGTATGGAAATTATATTGCCGTGACTAACGCAGGTTCTAATACTGTGCAAATTTTTAAGGCGTCGACGCTGTCTCAGGTTGGTAGTAGCGCTGTTACTGGCAGTATTCCATCATCTGTGACATGGGCTACTGGAGATAGGTTTTTAGCAGTAACAAATATGGGATCAAATACGTTGCAAATATTTTCATTCAACGGATCAAGTACTCCAGTGCTGGCTGCAAGTAATGCTACAGGAGTTACGCCTTCATCGGTTTCATGGGCACAAAATGGTTTGTTTTTATCAGTTGCTAATAAAGACTCCAATACATTGCAAATATTTTCTTTTGATAAAAATCATGCATTAGCTTTGATTGATACGGTTTCCTCTAATTATGAACCAATTGCTACCACGTGGACGCCCGATGGAAGTTATATTGGAGTTTCAGATCATTATTCCCAAAAAGTACAATTTTTAAGATTTTATAATCAGAGCTTGTTGTCTCAAGTTGGCGGCAATGCTACGACTGGAAGTCACCCTTACCAAGTATCATGGTCTTCTGATGGACTATTTTTAGCAGTTGTTAATGATGACTCAAATACTTTGCAGATATTTTCATTTAACGGTTCTAGTACACCTCTATTAGTTGCTTCCTCTGCAACAGGGATGTTCCCTTGGACTGTTTCTTGGTCACCATCTTTACCATCGCCAAATTATTTTCTTACTGTTGCTAATATGGGGTCAAGTTTGCAAGTGTTTTCATTCGATGGAGTGAGTACAATTACTTCGCTTGCAACGCAAGCTGTAATAGATATTTCGGCTGCATCATGGTCGCCTGTAGGTAATTTTATTGCAGCGGTTAAGCGGGATACAACAAATACACTTGCAGTATTTCATTTTGACGGAATTAGTACATTAACGCAGGTTGGGATTGATGTAGGAGCTGGAGATAATCCATGGGCAGTGTCATGGTCGCCTGCAGGTAATTTTATTGCGGTAGTTAGCCTTTATGATAGCTTATTGCATATATTTTCATTTAATGGATCTAGTTCTCCAGTTCCAATTGCAAGCACTGCTACCGCTTCTAGTAGAAGTCCGGCCGCATGGTCTCCAGATGGAAACTTTATTGCTGTGGCAGGAAGAATTGCCCCACTTACAGGAGTGCTACAAATTTTTAATTTTAACGGATCAGCATTTGGATCCTCTTATACAACAATTACACGAAAGCATATGATTTCTGAAACAGCAGTTTCATGGACAAGTGATGGACGATTTATTGCGGTTGGAACAGAGTTAAGTGAGCCTGATAGTAGTACAAATATTCCGGGTATATTACAAATATTTTCTTTTAACGGATATAGTGCGGCAACAGAAGTTTGTTCTAGCGTTGTTGCAGGAAAGACACCAAGATTTGTATCTTGGGATTCAACCGGAAAATTTGTTGCTGTTATTAATGAGGAATCGAATACATTGCAAGTGTTTTCAATGGATGTGTATTTTGATTTGTCTCAGGCAAGTAAAAACGTTTTCACTCAAAGTAACCCTTTTTCGATAAGTTGTTCTTCTTCTGATGGATATGTTGCCGTTACCAATGGTAATTCAGATAATGTTCAATTGTTTCAATTACAATATCCTGCAATATTGACTCAAGTTGGTAGTGATTTGCCATTTGGCGAAGGGGTATATGAGAACCCATATTCGGTATCATGGTCTTCTGATGATAGATTTCTCTCTGTGGTTTCTTGGAATTATTTGAAGGCTTATTCATTTAACGGATTGTCAACGCCTACGCAGGTTGGATCTGCTTTAAATTGGAGTGGCAAAAATGTGTCCGTTTCATGGTCTCCATCGGGTCCATATATTGGTTCCGTCAGAGCAGTTAATGAATCGATTGATATATTTTTGTTTGATGAAATTACAGGCCCAACTACATATGCTTTTGGATGTAGTACAGATAATTATCCAAATTCACTATCCTGGGCTCCATCAGGTAATTTTGTTGCTGTAGCTAATCGTGATTCAGATACATTACAAGTCTTTTCATTTGATGGACTTAATACTGTTATTTTTGGACGGACTAGACCTATTTTAGTTAGTTCAATTACAACAGGCTCTGAGCCAACATCTGTTTCGTGGTCATCTGACGGAAGATTTATTGCTGTTGTTAATGGTGGTGCTAATACATTGCAGGTATTTTCATTTAACGGTGTTAATACAACAACTTTAATTGGTGGAAGTGTGTCAACTGGATCTACGCCGACGTCAGTTTCATGGTCGCCGGATGGAAGATTTATTGCAGTCTTGAATAATGGGACAAATACACTTCAGGTTTTTTCGTTTAATGGGGCTAGTACTCCGGTACAAATTGGTGTAAGTGCTAGAACTGATAATTCTCCAAATTCGTTGTCATGGTCGGTAGATGGTAATTTTATTACAGTTGTAAATGGTGATTCAAATACGTTACAAGTATTTTTATTTAATGGAGCTAGTACTCCAGTACTGGTAGATGAAATAGGAGCAGGAAGAGGCCCAATATCGGTTTCATGGTCTCATTCAGGTAATTTTATTGCTGTAGCAAATTATACTGCACAGACATTGCAAGTATTTCGGGTAAACTATGTACCAAATATTTCTGAACAGGCTATATCAAATGGGGTAGTATTTGGCAATTCAATTTTTGGTTCAGATTATGATGCAACGGTTAGACTTTTTGCAGGAAGCAATGTTCTGGTGGATGGCTTAGTAAATTATGATTGTGTTATTTAAAAAAGGTAGCGAATTAGTTGAGGAAGAAAGTAATGAAAATATCAAAAATAGTATTTTATTTTACAGTCAGCTTAATGTTTTTTACCAAGAATATTTTGCCAGTTTCCATTGATGGAACAACGTCAGTTAAGTATTTAACGACAAATCAAGTTTTTCATAATAACCAATATGCGCGAGGATATGTAACACTTAATTCCGGTGCAACAATTTTAAGTGATGCCACCGCCTTTTTTAATATAAAAACACCAATTTCCGGTGGGCTTGATTTACGCTCAACAGGAACGCTTAGCCTTGAGGGTGACCTTTATCTGGATTCTAATGTTACCCTTTCAGGAAGTGGCATTATCAGGGGAAATGGCAAAACCATTTTCCTGAATGGAAATTTAACAATACCAGATAATTCTGTTATTCACATAAATTCAGACACCATAATTAATGGGCAAGGTAATGAGTTAGTATTTGGTAGAAGAGGTAGAATTTTTGTCGATACAAATATTACGCTTACATTACGTAACATGAAAATTGTTCAAAATTTCAACGATTATTCTGATCCATGCATCAGACTTGCAGCTTTTGAAAGTAATCTTGCCCTTGATAATGTTGAATTGGCATTATCACAAGATTTCTTATTTCCACAAGGCCAGCTCTTTATTCATGGCGATGTTGCAGTTACAGGAACATCTGCCTTTATTTATCAATCGACACAACACGCTTTTATAACACCTGACAGTGAATTTTATTTTGATAATGGAACAACATTTTCTGTAACCCCTGCAACGTTTACAGATTGTAGATTTGATCAATGGCCAACATACACGTCGAACAGTTTTGTGTTAATGTCGGATAAAACATCAAGATTACATTTTAATGAAAGTTCTTTTTACTCAAGTACCACCGGTTGCAGGCTTACAAAAGGTACGGTAAATTTTGAAAACAAATGTTTTATACAGAGTAATAGTGCCCTTGGGTTTTCCCAAACATCTCTTGCTGATACATTTTTATCTACACAAACCGGAACGTTACCGTCTTGCGTAGCCTATTCTCGAGATGGAAATTACGTTGCAGTTGTTACCCAAGGTTCAAATACTTTACAAATTTTTGACCCTTCTACATTGGTTCAAATCGGTAGTGATGTAATAACGGGAATTTCCCCTATCTCAGTTTCTTGGTCAAACACAAGTACTCAGCTTGCAGTAGTAACCTCTGGAGATAATACAGTCAAAACATACAATGTTAGTGGCGGTATACCAACACTCTGCGCAAGCGCATCTACAGGAGTAACTCCTTCATACGTTGCCTGGTCATTATATGGAAAATACATTGCTGTAACCAATTCGGGTTCTAACACACTGCAAATTTTTAAATCTGATACACTTGCACAAATTGGCAGCGATGCAATCACAGGAAATAAACCTTCCTCCGTATCATGGGCCCCTGGAGACAAAATGCTGGCAGTTACAAATTTAGAATCAAGCAACTTACAAATATTTTATTTTAATTATTTTGGTACGCCAGTAGAAATTGCACATCAACCAACAGAGTTTTCACCATCGTCAGTTTCATGGGCACAAAATGGGATATTTTTATCAGTTGTAAATAAGGTGTCAAATTCTGTACAAATTTTTTCGTTTGATAGCACATACTCACTAAAGCTCACAGACACAATTTCTACGGAATATGCCCCGGTTTGCACAGATTGGACACAAAACGGAGATTCGCTTGCTTGGGTTAACAATATTTCTGATTCTTTACAATACCTGCCGTTTTATAATCAAAGCGTACCTGTTCAAATTGGAAGTGATGCGACGACCGAAAATGCTCCAAATTCGGTAGCTTGGTCGCCTGTAGCTAATTATATCGCTGTTTGTAATAATGGGGGTAATAATTTGCAGGTATTCCCTTTTTCAGGTTTCAGTATTGGTAGTCCAAGCTCAGCATCATTTGTCGGATCTACTGCACAATCCCTGGCGTGGTCTCCCTCAGGAAATTATATTGCCGTTGTAGGTTATTCTCCGGATACATTACGAGTCTATTCATTTACTGCGCCGGCAACGCTAGCATCTGCTGCCAGTATTAGCATTGGAACTCAGCCCAAAGCAGTATCATGGTCGCCTGCGGGTAATTTCATCGCTGTGGTTGATGCCTCTGCGGATACATTAGACGTCTATTCATTTACTCCCCCATCAACGCTAACACTCGTTGGAAGCGTAGGGGGTGGGAGTACGCCATATGCTGTTGCATGGGATCCTTCTGGAACATTTCTCGCTGTGGCTGAATACAATGCTCCAAATCATTTACGAATTTATTCATTTAGTGGAGGGGCGCCTGTTTTTGTTGGAAGTCACATCATAGGAACCGGTAGCTGGGGACAATCTGTCTGTTGGGATCCAACAGGACAATTTATTGCTGTTGCCGCTAATTTTAGAAACATACTACAAATTTTTTCATTCAACGGATCAGGCAACCCACAGCCTCTAGTAAACATTCAACCATCCACTTCATCTTCATCCACCGCATGGTCCTCCGATGGAAGATTTATTATTACTACTGATGATTTTAATAATTCCACTCAAATATTCTCTTTTAATGGAATTAATTCATTAAATAAAGTCGGCGGTGATGTATATAATGGGGCTAATAGCAACCCATTTTCAAGCGCTTGGTCATTCGACAGCAAGTTCATGGCGGTGGTTAACAACGGAACAGATAAATTACAAGTTTTTTCGCTACAACAAGCTCACTCAATATCTCCAATAATTGAAAAAGTTACCACAAAAAGCGCTCCTTCATCAGTATCTTGCTCCCCCAATAATACAGACATCGCCGTAGCTGCAAGCAATGTAAATGAGCTCCAAATTTTTCAATTTCAATCCCCATCTTTGCTAACACTGGTCGGCGAGATTGTTACAGGAAATGATCCTTACTCACTATCATGGTCTCCAGACAGAAGATTTATAGTAGTTCCAAATTACTATTCAAACATAATAAAAATATTTTCTTTCAATGGTTCAAGTGCGCCACAATTGGTTGCATTCGCGACCGGTGGAGGAAAACCGGTTTGGGCCCCATGTGGAAATTTTATTTTCTCAGGTGGACAAGTTTTTCTTTTTGATGGAACAAGCTCCATTACAACCGTTGGAAATAATATAGGTGGAGGTAACGGATATTCCTGGTCTCCTAACGGAAGGTTTATTGCCATAGTATCAGATGTTGCCACAATGCGAATATTTTCATTCAATGGACAGAGCACTCCAACTCAAGTTGCAAGTATTGCAGTCGGAAGCAAACCAGGAAAAGCAGAGTGGTCTCCCGATGGAAGATTTATTGCCGTATATAACTCCTATTCGGATACAGTACAAGTATTTTCTTTTGATGGAGTAGGTACCATCACACAAATTGGAAGTAACATTTCAACTGGCACATACCCAAGTTCAGCATCATGGTCTCCTGACGGAAGATTTATTGCCGTATGTAACTGGGGTGTAAATACATTGCAAATATTTTCATTTAATGGAATCAGTACTCCTAAACAAGTTGGGCAAGATGCGCTTACCGCATCTGGACCACTAAACTCCCTATGGTCCGCTAATGGTAAATTTATTATGATTCCATGTCACAATGTAAATCAAGGAACAGTTAGTGAAATTCAGATGTTTTCTTTTGATGGATCTAATACACCGAAATTAATAAAAGCCACCCTGCCATCAGGGCCTACCTTGAACTTGAACGATGCCACATGGTCTTCGGATGGAAAATTTGTCGGAATTACAGTTGGAGACTGGATCTATGGCAACAACAAATTGCAAATATTTAAAGCAAATTACATATCGGATAGTTCAGTACAAGCAATCTCAAACGGAGTGGTGTTTGGTAATTCAGAACTGGGAGCTGCATATGATGCAGCAGTAAACCTTTTGGCAGGTGCAAATGTTAACGTGGATGGATTAGTAAATTATGATTGTGTTGTTTAAAAGAAAAGGTGGGATATGTTTAATTATAGGAGATTTTTGATGAAAATATCTAAGTTAATGGCAATATGGGGTTGCTTTTTGGTATTGGAGAATGCCAATGCGACCTTAAGTTTTTCAAATGATTTGTCTAAATTTATACTACTCAATGATACTTCGGAAATACGAATAAAAAGTACAGGAATCTATGACAATCAGGATCTTGGGATAACGAACAATTTAAACAGAATCGATTTAGTAAATTCAACCAACAATGTCATAATTATGGATAGTGATTTTGAACTTGCAGAAGGCTTTTTGTCTAGTGTAACATGCACAGTTCAGGGTAATGGTTATTCAATGATTATGAATGGTGATTTAACAATTCCTGAAATGACCACGCTAAAAATTACATCAAGCTTATTAATCGAAGGGAACGGGCATACTTTATTTATTGATAATTTTGCACAAATTTTAACAGATACGCATGCAACCTTAACGTTAAGAAATTTAATTCTTAGAAATTCTACCAATACGTCTGAAAAACCGGCGATTGAGGCAAACGGTTCTGATTCCAAAATTACGTTTGATGGGGTAGAGATTAAATTTAATGATGATTTTTGGTTTAAACGTGGAAGCCTGTTTTTTAATAACAATGTTTTATATTCGGGTGGTTCAAAATTTCTTTATGGCTCTGCTCAATCAAGTTATATTATGCCAAACAGTACTTTGTTGTTTGATAAGGGTACAACATTTTTTTACAATCCTGCAACTACAAGCAATCAGTTAATTGTTCAACAGGATCCTACCTCTACAATTTATTTTGACGGAGCTACTCTTCAAACGACTCCAACAGGGTTAAGTTTAATAAATGGCCAAATGTTTTTTGAAAACCAAATTAATTTTGATGTTGGAACAGAGTTTAACACTAGCGTATTTAGATTAAATCAAAATGACAGTGGTTTATCATTGCGTTCTTTGGAATGGGATTTTAGTGGGCAATTTTTGGCTGCATCTGGACAAACAACAGGATTAAATACCAATCAAATAAAAATATATCAATTAAATTCAACAAATTTATCTCAATTGGATGCAGTGACATATGGCCCATTGTCTTCTTCTGTTAATTCGGCAGTTTGGAGTTCAGATGGGCAATACTTGGCAGTTGGAGGTTCCGGTGCCGGAATTGCAGGTGGGTTTAGTAATAATGATAGTTTAAGAATTTATTATTTAAATCCGGCGACACTTACCTTGAATCCGGTTGCAAGTGTTGATTTTGGAAGTACTGCAACAATCAAAACAATTGATTGGGGTGGACTTGATAATCGTTATTTGGCCGTTGGAGGAACAGGGGCACTTCCTGTTGGTGGGTTTGGCAATAATGATAATTTAAGAATTTATTATTTTGATGCGTTTCAAAATAAATTAAATGCCGTTACAAGTTACAATTTTGGGGATAGCGTAAATTCAGCTCAATGGGATTTTAGTGGATCCTATTTGGCAGTAGGTGGTTTTCAGACTTCAGGAAGTTGCAGATTAAATCTTTTTACGTTTAATCCTGTTACCAACGCTTTAAGTTTATTTGATGATAAGAATTTTGGTGTAACGAGCGACACTTCGATTAATTCTATTGCCTGGACCAGTGAGAGTCAATTTTTGGCGGTAGGTGGTGGTAGTTACAGCAGTGCTATGACATCAACTCAAAATTTGATTATCTATCAATTTAATCCGTCGAATCCAGTTCCTCTTTCATTTTTAACTTCTGCCAATTCGGTAGAAACCACAAGTACCAGTTATATTCAAATTCAGAATTTAAAATGGAGCTCAGATAATCAACTATTGCTTTCCAGTGGAATAAACCCGATTTCAGGAAACTGGTCTAGCGACATATATGTTTTTGACTCAAGTTCTAATATCAAACTAAGTGAATTAAAGCAGATGAGTCACGCAAGTGCTTTAGTGCAATATGCAGCGGCGTGGAATCCTAACGTTAATTTATTCGCAACAAGCTCGGACAATTTTATAAATATTAATTCTTTGGTGGGCTTAAGTCCTAAGCTTGTTTCTAACAAAGATTACACAAATTATTATTCAAATGTGTCGACCGGAACAGATGGAGTTTACTCCATGGACTGGCACCCAGGAGGCGACTACTTGGCAGTTGCAGGACAGAGTGCTGGAGCTGTTGGTGGCTTTAGTAATTCAGATGAAATAAGAATTTATCGTTTTGGCGGTGGAACCGAGTCTTTGCATGCTGCCATAAGCAGCCGCTATGGGCAAAGGGTTTGCGCTGCTTCTTGGCGTCCTGACGGGGATTATTTGGCTGTTGGAGGTATTAATCCTACATATGCAGCCGGTGGATTTAATAATACTGATCAGGTAAGAATATATGGGTTTACAAATAATTCTCTGTCTCCGGCAATAAGTGTTTCATTAGGATCAAGTTCTGCAGAACTTTACAGTATGGCATGGCATCCAAGTGGGAGATATCTTGCCTTGGGTTGCTATAATTCAGAAGCGACTGGAGGATTTCTTGCCGGAGTGAATTTGAGAATTTATTCATTTGATGGAACAATATTAACTCCAATTGTAGGGTATGATTTTGGGTCTGCCACACGCACGCCTGCGGGAATGCATTGGAGCCCTGACGGTAAATATTTGGCTGTTGGAACATGTGATGGGCGCCCAACTTCAGAGCCCGTGACCGGTAATGGGTTGAGAATATTTGAATTTCAAAACGATAACAGTCTGGTTTCAAGAGCAACTTGGAATACGTCCGGTGCCGTATTAAGCGTTAATTGGGAATTTGATAACAGATTTATTGCCGTAACATACAATAATACAACGTTTAAGATTCTTTATTTTACCGGTAGCTCTATTCAAGAAATGAAATCATGGGGCGATGCTAATTTTAAAAACACGGATGTAAAATTTAGTCCTGATGGTAAAAAGATAGCGTATACGGCAAAAAATGGTGCCTCAAATAATTTTGGATATCTCTCTATTGACGATGTTGCTCTTAAAAATGAGAGTTTTAATTTTCAGAAAATCTCCGGAATTTTTAATCTCTGGTCAGCTGCTTGGCGTCCTGACAGTAAATATTTGGCAGTAGGCGCTTATAATGTTGGGGCAGGTGCGCAGCAGATATCTGTTTTTAAAGTTGAAAATTTGATCAACATAAATCGCGATAGCGCTGAAGGACTTAGCATTGGAAATTTAGTTGATGCCAATGTACTTGGAAATGGTCTTATAATAGTTAACGGAGTTATGGAGTATGCGGCAGAATAATTTGCTAGCTTATTCCAGGTATGTCGCTTGATGGGAATATAGAATCAAAATCGAAATCCGGGGCCTCTTCGTCTTCGTCTATGAAGACGAAGGTGGCCCCATAACTGGAGCTGTAAATTTCATCATATTCACTGTCGTATGAAAAATAATAAAAAATTTTATTGTTAGTTTGTTGTACGTTTGTTTTCACCTAAATTCCCTAAAATAATTGCTGTTACTTGTTGCGTGTGCTTTTGCTCTGGCTGTGTCATCCTGCCGTGTCCGCCGAAGCCTGTGCGGAGGCTGGGAACTTGTTTCAGGCCTGTCCGCCATAGTCCCTCATGGACGACGGCTGGAATCCATGGATTAAATCAGCCTCATCCCCCCTATGCAGATTAGAAATATATCGATAAAATGAGGGAAATCAATGTTTAAAGTAAAAAATATTTAATAAATTCAGCTTGAAAATTCAGCATGTTTTATGCGATTTAAAGCTGTACGTTTGTGTGTTTTTTATAATTTTTGTAAAAAATTTTATTAAATTGGTTGTCAAATCATGAAAAATATAATAGTAATTCCAGCCAGGTATGGTTCTACGCGTTTGCCAGGTAAGCCACTAGCTAAAATTAATGGACATAGCTTACTTTATCGTGTTTGGATGCTTGCAAAAAATGCACAAAATATCGATGAAGTTTTTATTGCAACTGATGATCAAAGAATTCAAAAACACGCACAAGATTTTGGGGCACAAGTTTTAATGACTGATCCAAATTATCCAACAGGAACGGACCGAATTTACGGTGCGATTGAACAGCTTGAGCAAAAGCCCGAAATAATAATTAACTTGCAAGGTGATGCAGTTTTGACCCCGCCATGGGTTATTCAGAGTCTGGTTGATGCATTGATTAATGACTCAAGTGTAAAAATGGCTACATTGGCAACACATTTAAGCTGGACGCAATATGATGACTTGGTTAAATCAAAGGCTACAAGTAAGAGTAGTGGGACGACAGTAACTTTTGATAAAAATGGCGATGCTCTTTATTTTTCCAAAAACATAATCCCGTACGTAAGAAGCAGAAACGATAATGATTTAATGTCCCTCGTATTTAAACACGTTGGGATGTATGGGTATCACTATGACGCTCTCAAAGAATTTGTAAGCTTACCCCAATCTCCACTTGAAAAAGTAGAGAGTTTGGAACAGCTTAGAATGCTTGAAAATGGCATTAAAATAAAAGTTGTCATTGTGGATGCAAAAGGGCGCACCATGTGGAGCATCGACAGTCCTGAGGATGTCATCAAAGTTGAAGAAATTATAGCGAAAGAAGGGGAGCTAGTGGCTCTTTAAATTTGACCCATGCGGGCGAAGATTCGAGCTGGCATTATTTCTTGCCCTTTAAGTTCGCAACTTCTTGAGCTGTTAGATGACGCCATTTACCAACTTCCAAGTCTTTTGATGTTAACCCTGCGTAAAAAAATCGATTAAGCTTCAGAACCTGATATCCGAAATGTTCAAACATTCTCCTGATAATTCGATTCTTTCCGCTGTGAATTTCGACAATTACCTTGCTGGCAGGCTTATTGTGGTTGTAATAAACTGAATCCGGTTTTATAAAGCCATCTTCAAGGTCAATTCCGGCTGCAAGTTGTTTTAGATCATTTACCTGAAATAATTTATCAAGTTTAACCAAGTATTTTTTTGTAAATTCGTAGCTAGGATGGGTTAGTTTTTTTGTGAGTTCACCATCATTGGTTAGGATTAAAAGACCTGTAGTCATGCGGTCAAGTCTGCCAACAGGATAAATCCTCGCTTCAGTTTTAAAATTAATTATATCAAGTACGGTGCGTCTTCCGCTTTCATCGGATGCTGTTGTTATGCAGTCTTCCGGTTTATTTAAAAGAATATAAATAAATTTTTTGGTTTGTTGGACTAGTTGTCCTTCAAAACAGACTTCATCGTTTGGTTGCACGTCATAAAACGGTTCATGGACAATTTTGTCGTTGATTGTGACCATGCCCGATTTTATGGCATCAGTGGCCTTACGTCGTGAGCAAACACCGCTTGTGGACAAAAATTTGGATAAATACACTTTATAAACCCCGCTAAATCTGCTAATTTAAAAAACTATTGTATAGGGAATTTAACAAATTTAACGGAAAATGTACAAAGGGTAGATTTTATGCTGCTAATTCTTGCTCGCCATGGTAATACTTTTAATAAAGGTGAAAAAACATATCGAGTTGGGAATTCAAATGATCTACCGCTGGTTGAGAAGGGGTTGGCGCAGGCACAAACTTTTGCAAAAGCTTTGCTTGAAAAGAATATTAAACCGGTTGCTATTTATTGTGGTCCTTTGCTAAGAACTAGGAAATTTGCCGAAATTATTGTGTCCGGACTTGATTTACATGAGTTGCCAATAGTTGATGAACGATTAAATGAACTTAATTACGGGGTTTGGGCAGGCCTTGATGATGCGGCAATTAGAGAAAAAGTAGGATCGGATTTTGATGGGTGGGAAAAGAATGGGAGATGGCCCCAAAATTCAAAATGGCCGGAAACTGAAAAAGAGATTGTTCAGCAGGTTAGATCATTTGCGAAAGACTCAGCGGAAAAATATAAACCGGAAGATGTTGTTGTTGCCGTTAGTAGCAGTGGGAAATTGAGATATTTTTTAAAATTAATTGAAAACGAATTTGAAGACAGAATAAAATCTGGAAGTATAAAAGTTGGTACGGGTAATGCATGCGTTATTGTATGTGATCGTTCCAAATTTGAACTTATTGCATGGAATATAAACGTTGAAGAACTGTGATGTTTATTAAAAATATTAGAAGTAAGATTTTGTGTCTTTTCAGCCTAAGTTTATTTGTACTGGGAACCGGGTGGCTTTGGCTGCACAAAAACACGGAACCAATAAAGACATCTCCAAAAAACATTAAATCTGAAGCCAAGCCAAGCGGTGGGTCGGAAGAAAATGCTGAAATTGTAATTAAAGATCTTATCTTAAAAGAGGTTGAGAAGCATAAAGGCCTGGAGTTTGTTATTAATGCGAGTGAAGGTAAAATTTTAAATTCTACGGATAAAATAGAATGTAAAAATATAGCCTGTGTGCTGAATAATAATCATAAAAAAGTTGCAGATTTGCGATCTAATAATGCCGTTATACATAAAACAACAAAGAATGTTTTTCTTTCGGGGGATACCGTTGGGCATACTTGTGATATGACTATTTGCGGCCAGGATATTAGTTATAATTATTCCAGTCAAATGCTTACTACAAATAAAGAGATACGTTATTCGCACCAACTGTTCTCTCTTATTGCAAAAAAAAGCCATGTTGAACTCAAAAATAATAAAATTGTAATGAGTGGTGGAGTTAAGAGTGAATTTTTAAATTGTCCTGCACGCAACGGCAATGCTGATTGATGCAGGGTGCAGGTCAGACAAAGTTTTGGCAACGCTCTTGACTGTTGCGCCTGTTGTAAAAAGATCGTCGATTATAACTATATTTTTATCTTTTATTGGGTTGCCAATTTCGTCATCCTGAACTTGATTCAGGATCCATGAATTAGTAAATTTCTTCTTTACAGAAAATACATTTCCAACATTTTTTTGTCGTTGATCTGTCCGTAATCTGGATTGAAAAATCGTTCTATGTTTTCGTTTAACTATATTCAGTGTTGGTATGCCGAGTTTTTTGCTCAACTGTTTTGCGATCAAATCTGCTTGATTGTAACCTCTCCACGCGAATCTGGACCAATGTAGCGGAACCGGAATTAAAAAATCTGCTTTTATTGATTCGAATGGGAGAAAGTCAATCATCAAATTTGCAAGTTGTTTGCATGCAAGAGTGTCATGCGAAAATTTTTTAAAGATCAAAGATTTTACAGGGCCTTCATATGCGCAGGCTGCGTGAACCGGCAAAGTATATTTTTTTGTTAGAGCAAGAAAAACAGGCACAACCGGTTTTATTTTGCTTTGACATGTAAAACAAAAAGTTTGTTCTTTGTCTATAATTGAAGAGCATGATCGACAAAATGACGGGTAGATTAGACGCAATAAACTGCTTAGCATAATTTTTGTCATCCTGAACTTGATTCAGGATCTATGGATTAATAAAATTCAACATTAAAGTAAATTATTCTAAATTTTAACATTCAAATGATAACAGGACTAAGTTTTTATGCAATAAATTAAATACAAAATTTTAAAAAAATATTTACTTGTGCTTGATGAAAATAAAGAGTAATATTTGTCCGAAAATAATGGTAGTAATATTAAAAGAAAGGAAGATATCATGAATAAAAAAATTGCGATTATTTGTGCAATGTTACTTGCTTCATCTATTAATATCAAAGCAGCAAATTTTAAAGTTCAAATGCCTATTGAATTTGTAATAAATGCTCAAGATCCAGAGAATCCACGCGCAGAGTTTTCGACAGACTACCCGAATATTAAATATCCAAGCATAAGAACTGATTTCAAGCCTGGTCTAAAATGGGTTATGTTGCCACAACTTGCGGCAATGTTTGATCCATCAAACCCAAGTGAACCTGTGGTTCTTCTTGATGTGAGAAGGACTATTCTTAAGATTATCGCCCAAAACCCTGAACTTGTTCGCAATGCGGGGATTCAGCCGGAAGATTTTGTAAATGCCGGAATTTCCACAAGAGATTTACAAGTTTTAAGACATGAAGATATTAGACCTGAAGAGATTAGTTTTTTAGCGCAGTTAATGGTTGATTTTATTGATGGCGACACATATGACGGATTGGCGTATATGCGTGATGGTGGATTGAATTTTGTAAAAGGCGGCGCCGGATTGGGATTTGGGACTGCAATTTTACTAAAAAAGGCTACTGTAGTTGTGGCTAAATTTTTAAAAAGCTGCTTTGATGATGTTACCGAGTCTGAAAAAGAGGCTCGTGCAAGTATAGATTAAGAATTCACAGCATATAAAAAATGCTTAATTTGTTAGGCGTTAGCGTCTTTTTTTGATGCTAACGCTTTTTTATTGGATTTTTAATAAATCATGTATAGATTATAAAAATGTGTCGTTGTCTTTTTCTAAGTTTATAATTTAGGGACATGTATTTTAAATGCTTAATAAAAAATTAATTCTAATTTTTATTTATTTTATAGCATGCTCGCTTAACGCTATTGATCCGTTTTCACATATAAAAATTACTAGCAATAAGGCTGTTTGCGAAAAGTCTAAAGACAATTCCCATACGTTTATATTCAATTATCTTGAAAAAGTTAATGTGATATTAGCGGATGGAAGCCAAATTACATCTGAATCTCTTGAAATTATACTTGATAATAAAAGTGTTAAAGTTCTTGATGATTCGGGTAAAAAGCATGGGGGAAAAAATCGAGAAAATAAATCAAAAGAGAACAAAATAAGTGATCTGTCGCATATAAAGCAGATTACATTTAAAAATAATGTTCAAATTTCTAATCAAAATAGACGGGCGCAATCGGATTCTGCAACAATTAATCTCTTTGATAATACTTGTCTGCTTGCTGGTAATGTAAAAATAAAGCAAACCAAAGTGGCGCAAAACGATGTTCCTGTTGATATTCAGAGTACTCAGGCATTAATTAATCTTAAAACTTCGCAGATTACTTTGCTAGGAAGTAGTCAAGAGCCGGTAAGTACTGTAATTGAACTTAATAAAAATGTTATGTCACCCAAGAAAAAGCAATCCCAAAAATGAACAAAATTAAAGTTCTGTCTCCTGACCAAGCCCAAAAGATTGCGGCGGGAGAAGTTATAGAGCGTCCAGTTAACGTTGTCAAAGAAGTTATTGAAAATTCTATTGATGCCGGAGCTACTCAAATTTCTCTGTATATTGAAAAAGCCGGCAAACAACTTATTCGTGTTGTGGATAATGGATGTGGAATGTCTGAGGCTGATGCCAAAAATTGTTTTTTGTCGCATGCCACTAGCAAAATATCTAATATAGACGAATTAGAATCGATCGAGTCATACGGATTTCGTGGGGAGGCTCTTGCAAGTATTAGCGCAATTAGTAAAATAAAATTAATTACGCGACTAAATCAAGAAAATTCTTCGCTTGGAGTCGAAATAGAGTATGAAAATTCAAAATTAATTTCAGAGAAAGCGATTGCTTGTAATTTCGGAACTGATCTTCAAATTCATGATCTGTTTTATAATATTCCCGTGCGTAAGAAATTTTTAAAACAGGATGAAACCGAGTGGAACCAGGTTCAGACGCTTTTTTATGCTTTTTGTTTGAGTCACACAAAAATTCACTTTAAGCTTTATAATGACGGAAAACTTGTTTTAAACGCACCGCCTGTTAATAGTATTCAGGACAGGACAACGCAAATATGGGATCACAATTTTTCGCAGAATTTAATTGAGTTAAGCAATCAGTCAACGCATGGCGTGTTACAAAGTGACGTGTCACGCGTTTTGCCACATAAAGATTTGGTGCCGTCTTGGATCAAATTTAGTGGTTGCATATCAAATCACAATTTTTGGCGTTATGGTCGAACCCATATATTTTTTTTCGTTAACAATCGTTGGGTAAAAAACCCGGAACTTTCCAAGGGTTTACTAAAAGGTTATCTAAATGTCTTGCCGTATGACAAATTTCCGGCAGCATTTATTTTTATCGATATCGACAAAACTCTTGTTGATGTTAACTGCCATCCCAAAAAAGAAGAGGTTAGGTTTTTAAAGCCTGTTACTGTTCAAAATATTTTGCAGGAAATTGTAAAAAGTACACTTGCAAAAAATCTATCAAAGCAGATTACGCCAGGTTTTATGGGACAAAATTTTGCAAGCCAAGATGTTGATAATCAAAATTTTACTCAGAATATTGTGCATGAACATGTAGCTGAAAATTCGCAAGCACAAACTTTTGTGGGCCAGCCAAGTTTTAGCCCTCTCCACAATATTTTTGTTTCTACCTCATTTTGTCATCCTGCCGTGTCCGCCATAGCTGAACGCGAAGGCCGGGAACTTGATTCAGGCTTGTCCGCCATAGTCCCTCAGGGACGACGGCTGGAATCCATGGATCAAATAAGTTCCACTTTAAATCCAACACAAAGACAAACAAACTTGCCAGTTTACGGACAAACTTCTGGTGTGGTTAACGCATATCAAGCTCAGGCTGTTCGGACTGAAGCCGCTTCTTACAAAATTATTGGACAGCTTTTTAAAACATATATTTTAATCGAAAATAAAGATAATTTTGTAATGATTGATCAGCACGCAGCTCACGAACGAATTATCTATGAAAATTTATTGAAAAATTTTGAGCATAAACAGGGTACGCGGCTTTTATTCCCTGAAATTTTAACTCTTACCGCAGGGCAAATTGCATCTTTGCTCGAGTGCAAAAATTTTTTTAGTGAGCAGGGCATTGATTTTGAAGTGATTGGTAAAAACGATATTACGATTAAAACAAGTCCACCAAAAATCTCAAAAACATCTTTAAAAGAGCTTTTCATAGAAGCCATAGAATTTATTCAAGAGAACGAGAAGTTTGATAAAGAGATATTTCGTAAAAAACTTAATGAGCATATGCATTCACAAATTGCTTGTAAAGCAGCTATTAAAGCCGGAGATGATTTGACACTTGCACAGATGCAGCAATTAATTGATGATCTTAATAAATGCGAAAATCGCATTATTTGTGTTCATGGGCGTCCAACGACATGGGTTATTAGCAAATTTGAAGTAGAGAAGAATTTTAAGCGTCGTTAATTATGATGCCCTAAAAGTATGATTCAAAATATTTTAAGATAAGTTTTTTATTTTTATGGAATTTTTCTTTAGCGTATTAGGGCCTTGTATTAGTGCAAGAAATTTTCCATCTTTACTTAATATGCCATCTTTGCCGAAACCATCAGGTTTCTCGTATGAATAGGGGGATGTCCATGCATACTCTTCACTTCTAAGATCATCCGTAATTGTAGAAATAAATTCTCCGGCTCCAACATTAAAAATGCTTGAACTTTTCCTATCATATGAATAAATAGAAAGAAATGTTCCATCAGGGCTGAAATTTATAGAAT
>AMWB02095837.1_pt1 | contig 98089 bp, 86 predicted proteins | sample 200311 | NCBI WGS metagenome assembly AMWB02 (sample SAMN02737377, study PRJNA173069) | bioreactor metagenome | biome: anode biofilm in microbial fuel cells | place: USA: California | collected 2010-12-16 | reverse complement strand
TTTTTTCCCGACCCGCATCCGCTTGCGCTTGCCGGCCGCCGAAAGACCGACAAACTACTTGATGCCCCTCCCCTTGTCAATATTCTTTTTATTTTTATTTAAACAAAAAGGGCAATATATTGATATCACTCAAAAAAATCTACCATCCGCACTGCTAAGTCAACCTTTTCATACCGCGAACTATCAACGCCGCCATGCAGGCCGCGCCAAAACCATTATCAATATTGACCACCGCCATCCCCGGCGCGCAGCTGTTCAACATGCCGAGCAGAGCGGCAATACCGCCGAATCCGCTGCCATAGCCGACACTGGTCGGCACGGCGACAACAGGGATGTCGACCAGCCCGGCAACCACGCTCGGCAACGCCCCCTCCATACCCGCCACGACAATCAGCACCGAAGCGGCGGACAGCACATCCATCCGCGAATAGAGGCGGTGAATACCAGCCACTCCCACATCATAAACAGGGGTCACTGCGTAGCCGAGACTTTGCAGGGTAACCCTCGCCTCTTCGGCCACGGGAATATCGGATGTGCCCGCGGCAACGACCGCCACAAACAAATGTCCTTCACGCATCTCTTCTTTTCTCGCCACCAGCATGCGGGCTTCCTCATGATAAACGGCATCAGGGATGTCGCGGCAAACCTCAGCAGCCTTCTCGGCGCTGACCCGGGTCGCCATGACGGCACCGTCTCGCAAGAGCATTCCGGTAAAAATTTTTTTTATCTGCTCAGGGCTTTTATTTTCCCCGAACACAACTTCCGGGATGCCGGTCCGCAAGGGCCGATGGTGGTCAAGACAGGCAAAACCCAGATCTTCCGAATCCATCCGCTGTATGGCTACCAGGGCATCATCGACCGGACAGCGCCCCTCTTTCACCTGCTTCAGCAATTGCACAAGGGCTTTTTTTTCCATAGTTCAGACGATTTGCTCCACGCGGTTTCTTCCACCGTTTTTGGCCCGGTAAAGCGCGGCATCAGCCCGTCCGAGCAGCGCACTCCATGTCTCATCCTTTGCCTTGGTGCTGGCGGCCACACCGATACTGACCGTAACGTTCATTTGCACCTCTTCGCAGTGAAAGGTATAATTTTCTATCATCCGGCGCAGATCCTCCGCCAGGCCAACCGCGCCCTCCAGCGGTGTTTCCGGCAGGATAATCGCCATTTCCTCTCCGCCGTAACGGGCCACCACCGCCTGATCCACATCAAAACGGGCGATCATGTCCGTCGAACGGACGCGCTGCTGGAGAATTTCACCGATGCCGAGCAGCACCACATCTCCACAACCATGGCCATAGGCATCATTGACCTTTTTAAAAAAATCAATATCAATCATGATCACCGACAGATCGTGCTGATGCCGGATGGCCCGGTTGTGCTCCATGTGCAGAAACTGCTTCATGAAACGATGATTATAGAGCCCGGTCAATCCATCCGTCACCGCCATGTCTTCAAGTTCCTGATTCGCCGCCTGAAGCTCCGCCTCGACATTCTTGCGCCGCTCAATTTCCTGTTCCAGGTTATAAATAAGTTGCTGCTGCTTCTCCAGACTTGAGCGAATGGTCTCATTCGATTCCTGGGTCGCCCTGAACGATAAAGCCGTTTTTCTGGCAGTTAAAAAACAAATGGCCAAAGCCAGGAGGATGGCCAGTACCGCCACGACGACGAGAAGCAAACGACTCCAGGCAAAAGAGGAATGCATCGCGCTCTCCGCATCGGGCAATACGGTATTTTTCAGATATGCCTTCCAGCCGAAAAGAATTTCAAGAGTTTCACCATGCAGGCCCATCGTCTTTTCTTTCTGGGCCAGAAAATCCGACAGGGCTTTCCGGTATTTTTCATCCGCGTATTCTGTAATATCATGTAATCTCCCATCCAACAGGCTCAGAGTAACGAATGCCCTGTCCATCATTTTTTTTGCCGACTCACCCTGTCCTTCTACGACAAGCTGATCTGCCTTGGCAGCTATATCATGCAGTTCTTGATGCAAGGGTTCAACTGCTCGCAACATTTTTTGCAAAACCGGATCCAGGGTTTGCGCATGCGCATCCACCCAAGGAGAGAAACTGCATTTGCTGTATTCACCTGCCTCAAAAAATCTTTCCCCCTTCCTGACATTTGCCGCGAGCTGGTTAACGAATTTATAATGGATCAGCCGACGTTCCTGAATAATTTCATATACCGGCTTCAAAATGCCATCAGAAGAAACACAAGTTTCCATCATCTTTTTTTTTAACGGCAGCAAGCCCTTCAGCTCCTGATAAAACCGGCTGCCATGTTCAACAAAACGACCGACCTGCTCCGTGCCCCGCGACAGGGAAAAATTCGCGATACGATGGCCTCCGTCGACAAACTCCTGCCGCAGGCGTTCAACTTCCGCTTCAATGCGGCTTGCCTCTTTGGGCGACAGGTATATTTTGCCGGCAAGGCCGCCGGCCTCGATGATATTGAGCTGCGCCTCGCTTATCCGTTCAAACAAGTCGGCCAGGACGATCATGCCTTCCGCCGACCTTTCGTCGGCCCGCATCGCATTCCACATATGGAAAACAAGGAAGGAAAACAGCAGCAGGAGAAAAAAGAAAATGACTTTTTTGCGTATGGTCAAATCAAAAATAGACATTCAGGGAAACGCTCCATTCATTCATGCATCCTTTTATCTTGCACATATCGTAACCGGCATGATAGTTTGCTCCTTCAGCAAAAATGAAACAAATACCATACGAATCAATATATAGTACCCGAACTTGCCGCCCGCTTCGACAACAAAGCGTGACAAACTCGCAAAAAAAACCGTGTTTGCGGGCACAACCAAACCACATGACAGCTCTTTCCTTATAATATAAAGATACCCCCATGAACGATACATTTAGCCATCGCCCCCCCAGAAGCTGGACCAGAGTGTCCATCCGTGTCGCTGACGAGTTTTCCGACATTACCGCATCATTTCTTGCCGAACTGACCGGCGGCGGCGTCGAACAATCCATGATCCAGCCCGGGGCCGAGCCTTCCGCCTCAACCGTTACCGGGTACCTGGAAAATGATGCGGAGCTGGAGGTGAACAGAAAAAAAATCCTCCATTTCATCCAGCACCTGACCGGGGAAAAGCCTCAGGCGTCATTTGCGGAAATCATCGAGGAAGACTGGGGAAAAAACTGGAAAAAGCATTTCAAGCCGGTCCGCATCACAAACCGCATCACCATTAAGCCGACCTGGGAATCGTACCGGCCGGGAGAAGAAGAAATCATCATAGAAATAGATCCCGGCCTGGCCTTCGGCACCGGCCTGCACGCCAGCACCCGGCTTGCCCTCTCCCTCGTCGAAGCGGCCTTCGCCGAAACAAACAAACCGCAAACCGTGCTTGACGTGGGCACCGGCACGGGCATCCTGGCCATGGCGGCGGCCTTTCTCGGCGCGCCGCGGGTAACGGCAATTGACAATGACCCGGACGCCGTGGTCTGTGCCAGGGAAAACGTCAGCCAGAACAGACTTGACCATGCGGTCGGCGTCAGCGGCGCGGATCTCGAGGAATTCCCCGGCCCCTTTGATCTGGTGGTGGCCAATATCACAAGCGATGTCCTGACCCTGCTTGCCCCCATTCTCCATCGAATAATGGCCCCCGGCGGCAAGCTCGTACTGGCGGGAATCCTCGCCGGCGAACAGGCGCAGTCCATCAGGCAGACGTTCGGCACGCTCGGCCTTCGTCTCAAGCAGTCACCCATCGAGGGTGAATGGCAGGCATTTCTTTTTTCCTCCTGATATTTCCCTCATGCACCGATTTTTCATTGATCCTGAAGACACAAATAACAACCAGGCCATTCTCAGAGGGCGGGAGGCGCATCATTTATGCAAGGTGTTGCGCCTGCAAGCGGGAGCAGCCGTTGAACTGCTCGACGGCCGCGGCGCCGTTTACCAGGCAGAGGTGGCGCAGACCGGTCATGATGTGTTCCTGACCATTCTTTCCCGGGAAATCCACCAGCCGGATTCCCCAAGCCTGACCATTGCCCAAGGGCTGCTCAAGGGGCAAAAAATGGACTTTCTTGCCCAGAAGGCCAATGAGCTGGGGGTAACGGCATTTTTGCCCTTTTCCTCGGACCACTGCGCGGTAACGCCCCCCAAAGAGATGAAACGTTCCCGCTGGGAAAAAATCGTGCTGGAATCGTGCAAACAATGCGGCCGACCCGTTCCCCTCCAATTGGGAGAAGTCGTCCACTTCAACACGCTGCTTGCCGAATCAACGGGCTATGACAAAAAAATCATTCTGTGGGAAAAAGAAACCGAAAGCCGGCTGCACGACATCGGCCCACCGGCATCGTCATTGTCGGTCATCGCCCTGATCGGGCCGGAGGGAGGCTTCAGTAAAGAGGAGGTCAACCGGGCGGAACTGGCGGGCTTTCTCCCGGTGTCGCTCGGCAAGCGGACCCTGCGGGCGGAAACGGCAGCCTTGTCCGCCATGGCTGTCCTGCAATTTTTGGGGGGAAATTTATGAGGGCGGTGGTGCAGCTGGTCAAAAAGGCTGGGGTCATGGTGGAAGGCAAGACAGTGGGTGCCATCGGCCGCGGCCTGCTGGTCCTGCTCGGCGTCAGCCGGGAGGACACGGAGAAAGACGTTGATTATATGGTGGAAAAAATACTCCACCTGCGCATTTTTCCCGACCAGGAAGACAAGATGAACCTTTCGGTGGCCGACATCAAGGGCGAGATTCTGGCCGTGTCCCAGTTCACCCTGTTCGGTGACTGCCGGAAGGGCAGGCGTCCTTCCTATTCCCACGCCGCTCCCCCGCCACGGGCCAATGAACTGTATCTCGATTTTGTCGCCAAGATGGGACGACATCTGCCGGTGGCAACCGGCATCTTTCAGGCGATGATGGAGGTTGAACTGATCAACGACGGCCCGGTGACCCTGCTCATTGACTCAAACAAGGAGTTTTAACCGTCTCGCGAAAAAGCCGCTCGACAGCCGCACAGTCCGCGATAAGCCGCTGTTTTATCGTCCCGAAAATTTAGAGTCGGGATTTTTTACGAATCCATCATTTTTCAACTTCCGGATCTTCCGACCGCTGCAGGTTGCCTGTTTTGAGCCAGCATGTGCGGATCGCCTCCTTGATCTCCTCATCCTGGATGGTGCCGAGCAGCGCTTCAAATTCCCACCTTTTTGCCGCTGACGGAGGTTGGGCTACACGGGGAGGCTCGCTCCTGCCGGCAATTTCCTCTCCCAGCGTGCTGTCCAACTGAAAACGCAGGTCGACAAACCTGGCTTTTTTCAGCCGCTGATTCAATTTTTCCAGGAGCATGATCTTCAAGAACTGCAGCTGCTGCATCCAGACGGAATCCGAGACCCGCAGCCAAAGAATATCCTTGCGGATCAGGTGGGGCTGGGCATATTTCGCGATATCCGGGCCAACCAGTTCATCCCAGAAAAGGAAAACCTGGTTGAGCTCGACGCGCCCCTCCCATCCTTTTGCGGCAATCAGGGAACTCAGTAATGTGCGGATCGGTGTCGGCTTGCTCATTTCGCCTTCAACGATAATCAATCCTTGCCTGATTGAAAAGAACTCATTATATAAGGTACTCATTTTTACACAAACAGCATTATTTTAACGCAAAGCCGCTGAGATACGGAGTCACGGCCAAAGCCTGCCCGTGCCTGTGACGCCTTGGTTGCTTTGCGTTAACTATTTTAATATGAAGGAGAATGCTATGGGTTTTCGCTGCGGCATTGTCGGACTGCCCAATGTGGGCAAATCCACTATATTTAACGCCCTTACCTCGGCCGGCATCGAATCGGCCAACTACCCTTTCTGCACCATTGAACCCAATGTGGGCAAGGTGCCGGTGCCGGACGAGCGGCTCGACAAACTGGCGGAGTTGGCCAAGACCCGCGTCAAGGTCAATGCCCAGATGGAATTTGTCGATATTGCCGGACTGGTCAGCGGCGCCAGCAAGGGAGAGGGCCTCGGCAACCAGTTTCTCGGTCACATCCGCCAGGTTGACGCCATTGCCCATGTGGTCCGCTGTTTCGAGGACTCCAACATCGTCCATGTTGACGGCTCCATCGATCCGCTGCGCGACCGCGAGGTGATCAACATGGAACTCATCCTGGCCGACATGGAAACCGTGGGCCGGAGACTGGACAAGACCAGGTCCCAAGCCAAGTCCGGGGACAAGCTCTACAAGGCCCAGGCCGCCATTCTGGAAAAGCTGCAGGAACTGCTTGACAGCGGCAAACCGGCCCGGCTCCTGGAAACGGACGAAACCGGCAAATCCCTGCTCCGCGAACTCTGCCTGCTGACGGCAAAACCGGTGCTGTACGTGGCCAACGTCCGGGAAGAAGACATTGCCGCCGGCAACCAGTGGGTGGAAAAACTTAAGGAAAAGGCAAAGGAGGAAGGCTCGCTTGTTGTCCTTATATCCGGCGCCATCGAGGAGGAACTTTCCAACCTGTCCAAAGAGGAGCAGAAGGATTTTCTCGCCGACATGGGCATGGAGGAATCCGGCCTCAACCGGCTGATCCGGGCCGGCTACGATCTGCTCGGTCTGATCAACTACTTCACGGTGGGAGAAAAGGAAACCAGGGCCTGGACCATCCCCAAGAGCACCACCGCCCCCAAGGCGGCCGGCGTCATTCACACTGATTTTGAACGGGGCTTTATCCGGGCGGAAATCATCTCCTACGAAGATTACATCAAATGCGGCAGTGAAGCGGCGGCCAAGGAAAAAGGGCTCTGGCGGCTTGAGGGAAAAGAATACATTGTGCAGGATGGGGATTGCATCAATTTCCGTTTCAATGTTTAAATAAAAGGAATCGACCTCTATGCTGAAAACAAATGTCAAACAATTGGTGTGCCAATCGGTTCTCGGCGAGATCACCTCGCCGCTGGGCGGGGTCAACCCCTACCGCATCGACCCGGACGGCCGTTCCGATGTCTATCCCGGCGTGGGCGGCATCACCTATAACGTCCGCATCGGCGATCCTGCCTGCGGGCTCTTTGCCGACCATGTCGAACCGGGGGTCTCCATCTCCAACTTCACCCAGTTCCAGGGCCAGCCCGGTCCAAACCGGGCATTGAATCTCTTTTCCTGCGTCGGCAACACGGCGCGGGTGATCAGCGGCGAGGCCCAGGGCAAGACCGGCCGGGTCACCGGCAAACACGGCGGCATCGACCATGTGCTCGTTGACTTTGAACCGGAAATCCTGGAACAGCTCGTCATCGGCGACAAGATCCAGATCAAGGCCTTTGGCTGCGGGCTTTCCCTCACCGATTTCCCCGGCATAAAGGTCATGAACCTCGACCCGGCCCTGCCGGATGTCATGGGCCTGAAAAAACGCAAAGACGGCAGACTTGAAGTACCGGTAACCCATACGGTGCCGGCCAAGATCATGGGATCAGGCATCGGCCACTCCCACAGCAACTCCGGCGATTACGACATCCAGCTGTTCGACAAACCAACGGTGGCGGAGTATGGCCTGGCCGACCTGAAGCTGGGCGACATCGTCGCCATCATCGATGCCGACGCCACCTATGGCCGCATCTACAAGACCGGCGGCGTGGTGATCGGCATCATCGTTCATTCCGATTGCGTGCTTGCCGGTCACGGCCCCGGCGCCATGGTGGCCATGGCGTCAAAAGACGGGCTGATTGTTCCGAAGATATCCGCCACGGCTAACCTGGCACATTACTTTCAAAAACTTGCGAGTTGACAAAACTTATGACAGACAGACAACGACTGAAAGAAATCATTCTGGAAAAATCCTTCCGCAAAGGGAAATTCACCCTCACCTCGGGACGGGAGTCCGATTTTTATTTTGACGGCAAGCAGACCACCCTTTCCGCGGAAGGGGCCTACCTGTGCGGCAAACTCATCTTTGAACTGATCAGAAAGCATCCGGAAAAAATCGGGGCGGTGGGCGGCATGACCCTGGGCGCCGATCCGCTGGTAACGGCCGCGTCCATTGTCAGTTTTCTGGAACATGATCCGATCCCGGCCTTTATCGTCCGCAAGGAAGCCAAAGGGCACGGCACGAACCAGTATATTGAAGGCATCAAAAACATGCCGCAAGGGTGCCTGGTCACCCTGCTGGAGGATGTGGTAACCACCGGCGGCACCCTGCTCAAGGTCATTGACCGGGTCCAGGCCCAGGGATACACGGTGGCGCAGATCGTCACCGTGGTTGACCGGCAGGAAGGGGGAGCGGAAACTTTGGCGGCAAACGGCTACAAACTTGAGTCCGTATTCACCAAAGACGAACTGATGGCCGGGTGAGCAGTTATGAAATGCCGCAAATGCGACGGGGAACTCGAAGTCAAGCGCATGTGCCGCCGGGTGCGGCTGAAATGCAAATCATGCGGGCAGGAATACCAGGTGCATGAAGTGGCCTCCGAGCTTGACGAGAAAACCAGCGCCATCCTGGAGCAGTATACGTCGATTATTTATGATTGATTTGGGATTGCGGATATCGGATTGCGGATTGAGTTTAAAACAAATCCCCTGCCTTCAAATCCCCATTCAGCAATCCCAGACGATATGGAACAATAGGGGGCAGACCACTTTTACGCGAAATTCTTAAAACCGTGGTCTGCCCCATATTCTTCTCCGGTTACCGGAAACAAGCATCCGCGCAGGCACGATAGTCCCGTTTCGGAGACATGCCGGAAGGCACACTCCTGGCCATTCTTACACAAGCAGACATCTTCGTCTGACGACTTCCTGCAAAAGAAGTAGAAATAAATATGGTGCCCCCGAGATTGTACCGAGATTGTGGTAGCGAGATTGCGCAGACTGACTTTTCAAGACCCCACCTCAATTGATTTTCACCCTTGACGCCAATCATTTCTTACCATATCCTAAAAGCAGGCAATCAGACAGGAGGGTAGAAAATGATTTCAACGGTAACCACAAAAGGCCAAGTCACGATTCCGGTATCAATCAGAAACAAATATGGAATCCACCCGAACGACAGGGTTGATTTTCTCATGGAAGGGGACAGAATTATCCTGGTGCCGGTAAAGACACTCCGGGATTTTCGCGGTTCAGTGGCCGGCAGCGGAGCCCCTGACCAGGAACGGCAGGCCGCCAAGGAGGCGGTGGGCCGCCGCGCCATTGATGAGATGTCATGAAGGCGAAATTCCTCGATGCCAATGTCTTTATCCGCTATCTCACCAATGATGACCCAGCCAAGGCGGACAGGGTGGAAAAGCTCCTGGAGTCGGCTGCCGGCGGCAAAGAGCGGCTGCTGACCACCGAGCTGGTTCTCGCCGAGGTGGTCTGGGTTCTCGAATCGTTCTACAAACTGGAAAACAGCGCCATCGGGCCGATGATCAAGGCCATCCTCGCCACTCCGGGCATTGAGGTCATTAACGCCACCCTGGTGGAAAAGGCCATCGAATATTACATGGCTCAGAACATTGATTTCATCGACGGCTATATTGTGGCAACAATGCAGCGTCATCAGGTCAGCGAGATTTTTTCCTATGACAAAAAACATCTGACCAGGATAACGGCCATCCAGCGCAGAGAGCCGTAAAAAAAATCAAGAGACAGGTCTTGCAATATACGTTTCATGCGCACCTCCACGGTGATCATAAAAACCGGACATTTTATTTGCTCACTACCGCAATTGTTTTCCACCCTTGACGCCCATCATTTCTTGCCATAGCACATCACCTGTGGATGTTGTCAGCGAAACCAGCCTGCGTCCGCGCATGCGAGAACGGATACTGAAAGAGATTGTTGTCCTGTGAGACGCGACAGAGATCTCTTTGCTTGACATCCTGGAGGCAATTGAAAGCATTGAACGCTGTTGAACGGCATGGACAGCATCACCTTTGCCAACCAGACCAGCGCCGCGGATTTTGAAAATGGCGATTTCGGCATCACCCTCTTTGATGCGGTGTCGGCGGACCGGGTCCTGACCGGCACAGACGGGAATGATAACTCCACAGTAATAAGCGTGTACGTGGAGGACCACTGGGAAGGCCACTATGTTTTCAGTGGGAGCGTGAGCGGCGATCTAACAGACGACTATTTTCTCCCCAGTTATGATGAGTTCTATCTGACCGGTGATACCCCTCCCAATCTCAGTATCGACGGCGGGGCGGGCAACGACCTGCTCCATGGGTTGGCCGGCAGTGATTCCATTACCGGCGGTAGCGGTAATGATTTCATTGTCGGCGAGATAGAATGGGTCAATATTTTTTGCCGATCAATTCCGCAATCCAAAATCCCCAATCGAATCACCATTCCAGCTGGAAACTGTTGTCCAGGGCATTGACCTTGGCCAGCATGACGCTGATCCTGTCCCCCGGGCTCACCCGTGGTCCCTGATTGGCGGGCAGATCACCCTCAAGCAGGATATCGGTCAACAGCACCTGCACGCGGCGCGGCTGAATCTCCAGCACCAGGGCATCCATCCTGTTGCCCACCCCCACCTCGGTGGCCAGATACTTAAAGAGCCAGTAGCGATTGCGGAGCTGCCGCACCTGGTTGGCCCGCGCCTGGGCGGCAAGAATCGAAGCAGCCAGATCCCGGCAGTCGCCGAGGGTGTAGAGCGGCCCCTTGCCCTCCAGCACATGGGTTAACTGCTGCTGCATGACCAGATCAAGCATGCGCCGGATGGGAGATGTCACCGTGGTGTACTGGGCGGTGCCCACCCCGCTGTGCGGCTTCGGATCAATCGACAGCAATCCGCGGGCAAGATGACGTCGCTGCCGGAAATTGACAAAAAGATCCTTCTGGATTCCGGAACCGAGCCGCTGCCGCGGCGCTTCCTGACTCCGGTACAGGCCGGGTATCTGCCGATCGGCCAGATACTGGGCCGCCAGCATATTGGCCAGCACCATGAATTCGGCAACCAGGGTACGGGCCTGGGAATCAACGTCCTCGAGCCTCACCCGCACCCGGCCGTCTATTCCGATATTGATCACCACATCGGGAATGGGGATGATCAGAGCACCGTTGTCCAGCCGTTTTTTCTGCAGACTGTTCCCCAGGCCGTTTAAAAGCCGCAGTTCTTCATCATTGCCTTCGGCCAGCAGATCCTCCGCCTGCCGATAGGTGATACGCCGCTTGACCCGCACCACGCTGCGGACCAGTTTGAAATCCAGCACATCCCCCGCTCCGCTTAAATGAACAAGAAAACTAAGCGCCGGCCTGCTTCTGCCCTCAATCAGGCTGCATGCCCCTTCGGACAATGATTTCGGCAGCATGGGTATCTGCTGGTCCGGGAAATAAAGCGACGTCCCCCGTGCCCGGGCGGATTCACACAACACATCCCCCGGTCGGACAAATTCGCTGACATCGGAAATGTGAATCCCCACCAGATACCCATCCTCTTTTCTTTCCACATGCAGGGCATCATCAAAGTCCCTGGTGAATTCACCATCAATGGTAAGCAGGGGCAGATGACGGAAATCCCGGCGCTTTCCGTCGAGCAGGGACACCTCATCAGGCTCGGCCAGCAGATTGGCCCGGGACAGAACATCATCCGCAAAGACCACCGGCACCTCCTGCCGGAGCAGGGGGATATTTTCATCCGGTTGCCAGATACCCGCCTTGACCAGCAGGAAATAGGGATCATGGGGCCGGGAAAGTCCCCCTTTTTTCAGAAGATCACGGGCCAGATCAGCTTCCCGGGCCTCAGAGCCGTAGAGATAGAACTCCTTGATGATTTCCAGACACCTGTCCCGCTCCTGCCACTCAGGCGGCCGTTCCCCGGCCATGATTGCCTGGATCACCCGGCCTCCGATTTCCATCATCTCCTCATGGATCCGCTCTTTTTCCGCCCTTTCACGCAGCTGCTCAACCACCTCGGCGGAGTGAACCTGAATGGCATTGTCACGGAATTTAAAGAAAAAACGATCAGCGAAAACCGCCCGCAGAAAGGCGGCCGTCTGATCATCGCCGGCTTCACCGCCGAAACAGAGTTCCGTCAGGAAAAGAGGGCTGAAAGCCGAATTCTCCTCTTCAACCGCCAGGAGCCAGATTTCCTCAAGCCCGATATCCCGGGACAAAGCGGCTCGTCTGTCGGCGATTTCCTGCAACAAGCGCATGGTCTCCTCCCGGGTGAGGGTCAGGGGATGCCTGTCCCGCGACTCATGGAGCACCCTGGCCATGGGCATGTTCATTTCGCGGCCGTTCTGATTCATGATGCGCAGCCGCTTGTTCTGCTCCTGGAGCACCAGCGCGCAGAAAAACCGGCCCTGCTCAACATATTCTATGATTTTTCCCTGCAATGTGATATCACTCGCTGGATACGCTGATTCATTAAGCCGTCGTGCAAAAACAGTAACTACTCAGGTGTTTCGGTGAGAGACTGAAGACCATAGGGCTGACTGTACCGCATGACTGCATATTTAGTGACGCCTTTCCATCAGCCTTTCGCCGAAACACCTGGACAGTTACGGCCTCTTTTATCAAGAGTCTTCAGGCTACAGCATCATGAGCCTGAACAGTTCCATTATAACGACGCAGGCGGCATACAACCAAAACAGGAGACCTTAATGGATTTACCGGAAGAAAAGCAAGTTAAATCGGGTGTCGTTGCCCTGGTCGGTCCTCCCAATGTGGGGAAATCAACCCTGCTCAATGCGCTTCTCGGCCAGAAAATTTCCATTGTTTCCCCGAAACCACAAACCACAAGAAACAAAATTCTCGGCATTGTCAATGGTGATGACTTTCAAATCGTCATGATCGACACTCCCGGCATCCATGCGGCGCGCAGCCCCTTGAATCTGGAGATGGTGCGTATCGCGGTCGACAGCCTGGCCGAGGTGGATGTCATTGTTTTCATGATCGACACTTCCTTTCCCGTTCCGAGCAAAATCAGCGTGGCCGCCGACCACCTGAAAAACGTCGGGAAACCGGCAATTCTGCTCATCAACAAGGTCGACCTGGTGGAACCCCCGGCGCTGCTGCCGATTCTCGACGCCTACCGGAGCCTCTATCCTTTCAGTGCCATGATTCCCATCTCCGCCTTGAAACAGGACGGCACCGATCTCCTGCTGCGGGAACTGCTCCGATTGCTGCCCGAGGGGCCGCGTCTGTATCCGGAAGACATCCCCACCGACGCCACCGAACGATTCATTGCCGCGGAAATCATCCGGGAAAAGATCTTTCTCAACACCACCCAGGAAATCCCCTACTCCTGCGCCGTCATGGTTGACAGCTTCCGGGAGGAAGAAAAAAAAATCACCATCGATGCCACGATCTATGTGGAAAGAAAATCACAGAAAGGCATCATCATCGGCAAACAGGGTTCCATGCTGAAAAAGATCGGCCAGTCCGCTCGCCTTGAACTGCGGGACCTGCTCGGCATCAATGTGGTCTTGAAACTTTTTGTCAAAGTGCAGGAAGACTGGTCAAGGGATGAACGATTCTTGAAAGAGCTGGGATTCGGCGGCTAGAGAGTTGCCGGTTGACGGATTTGCGGAATTACGGAAAAAAATATCGTAACTGTCCAGGTAGGTAGGCTGAGGGCTCATAAAGGCTGAGGGCTGAGGGCTGAAGGCTGAAGAAACAAGGATCAGGATATGCCTGATCCGCTGCGCCAGGGGACGCGTCTGCAATTAGATCTCCCCTTTTGTCCGGAAAACACCGTTTTCCACAACCACCTCGTAAACAGGGCGGATCACGTCGCCGTAAGGGTCAAACTCCACCTCACCCATGAGGGTATGATATTTTCCGACAGGGAGCTGTTTCTTTAATTCCTGAACCGTCAAGGGATTGCAGCGCCTCAAGGCATCGGCCAGAATCGTCACCAGTTCATAGCCCCTTGCCGAGCGGGCGGAGGCCGGCCGTTTGAATTCCTTTTCCAGTCGGGCGGCAAAGGCCTGAAATTCCGGGCTGTCATTATCATCGCGGATGAAAGTGACGATCGACATGCTTTCCACCGCCTTGCCGCCGTAATCGAGCAATCCGGGGGCCTGGGCCCAGATCGTACTTACCAGCCTGCCGGAATAATCCCTTGCTTTCAATTTCCGGGCGGCGACACCGGTCATGCTCACCTCGGTAAGCAGGAGAACGGCGTCAGGCGCGGAGACAAGCAGTTCATCGGTTATTGCCTGCCAGTCAATACTTTGCTTGGAATCAAACCTTACCTCGACAATGGTCCCGTCAAAATGAGTTCTGAGCTGCTCGACGTAATCGGTGGCAAAGCCGGAATTGGCCATGTCCATCAGTACCGCCGCTGAACGGATGCCGTCGCGCTGGAAAAGAGCCGCTGTTTTTTTCCCGTAAAGAACACAGTCCACGGAAGTACGGAAAAAGAGATCATCCCTGCCGCTCAACTGATTGGTGGCGGTATAGCCGGTGAACAACAGGACATTTTGTGAGATTACAATGGGATAGGCTTTCAGGGTGTTTTCCGAAAAACCATGGCCGATGATCGCCACGACCCCTGCATCAATGAGGCCCTGGTCCGCCTTTCTGATTCCTTCATCACTGTTTTCATCATCCCGCACCAGCAGTTGCAGCTGCCTGCCGTTGATGCCGTTGCTTTCATTGACTTGCCGCACGGCAAGCATTGCCCCGTCGCGAATGTGCTCTCCGGCCATGCCGCCCCTGCCGCTCAGATTAATGGACAAGCCTATTTTAACAGGTTCGGCAGGGGGCGCATCGCAGGCGGCAAGCATGGAAACAAGCAAATTAAGCAACAATATCTTCCCGACGGATTGCAGTCGTATCCTGTCAAGCTTCATACCATTCCTCCCCGGCGGAATAAATACGCGATTACTGTACGGCAAGCACCTTTCCAGCAGATGAAAGGCGCTTGAAAATGCTATCACAGCACTCGTTGCCCGCACAAACATTTTTTGACAGTGCCGGGCCTTGTCGTTATAGTATGTCTTTTTTCGTCGACGTTTGATAAACTTGCCGAAAGGAACGATTCCAGCAAAAGAAATCCAGCAACTGTTGAACAATAATAAGGAAACAAACCATGAGCGAAGTCCGCGTCCGTTTTCCACCGAGCCCCACCGGTTATCTGCATATCGGCGGCGCCCGCACCGCTATCCTCAACTGGCTCTATGCCAGGAAGCATAACGGCAAATTGATCTTGCGCATTGAGGATACCGATGCCGAACGATCCACCAAGGAGTCCATCGACGGCATCCTGGATGGTCTGACCTGGCTCGGCATCGACTGGGACGAGGGCCCCTATTTCCAAACCGACTTCACATCCGACCACATCGCAGCGGCGCAGAAACTGCTCGCCGGCGACCAGGCCTACAAATGCTTCTGCGCCAAGGAAGATCTCGACGCTAAAAGGGAAGCCGCCATGGCCGCCAAACTGGAAGTGGGCTACGACGGCACCTGCAGGAACCTCACTCCGGAGCAGGTTGCGGAAAAAGAGGCGGCCGGTATTCCCTCTGTCATCCGTTTCAAGGTACCACGGCGCGACGGCATGGTCGGCTATGACGACAAGGTGCTGGGCCGCATTGAAAAGAAATATGCAGAGATAGAGGATTTCGTCATCGTCCGTTCCAACGGCAAGCCGCTTTACCTGCACTGCAATGTGGTGGATGATATCCGCGACCGGATTACCCATGTCATTCGCGGCCAGGATCACCTGACCAACACCCTGCGCCAGGTCCTTCTCTATGAGGCGCTGGGCGCTCCTTTGCCGATTTTTGCCCACATGCCGCTCACCCTGGATCTCAACAAGGCGAAAATCTCCAAAAGGAGCCACGGCGAGATCGTCGCCGTGCAGTATTACCGGGAAAAAGGGTTTATCCCCTGGGCGCTGGTCAACTTTCTGGTGCTGCTCGGCTGGTCGCCGGGCGATGACCGGGAGATATTCACCAAAGAAGAGCTGATCGAGGCCTTCAGCCTGGAACGGATCAACAAATCCCATGCCATCTTCAATTATCGCAAGGATGACCCGAAATTTTTCACCGACCCCAAGGCGATCAACATCAATGCCCACTATCTGCGCGCCATGCCGGTTGGGGAAATCGGGCTGATGGTCAAAAAAGAGCTGCAAGCAGCGGGCATATGGAATGACGCTTTTGACGGCGAACGGAAAGAGTGGTACCTGAAAACGGTTGACATGATCCGGGACCGTTTCCACACCCTGAAGGATTTCACCACCCTGGGCCGCGCCTATTTCGCCGACGACTTTGACATCGAGCCCCAGGCCCTGGAAAAAAACCTGCGCAAAACACCGCAACTGAAAGAGTGGCTGCCCATGCTGGCCGATCGCCTTGCCGCCCTGCCGGTATTCGACCATGACAGCGTGGAAGAGGCGGCCCGGAAGTTTGCCGAAGAGGTCGGAGTCAAACCAGGCATTCCGATTAACGGCGCCCGGGCTGCCATCACCGGTCTGGTCAAGGGGCCGAGCATGTTCGAACTTTTTGTCCACCTGGGCCGGGAGACGGTGGTGAAAAGACTGAAGGATGCGGGAAAATATTTTTGATGATTTCGTAAAAACTGAAAATCAACCACAGAGACCACGGAGCACGCAGAGGTAACATACTGTAATTTAAAATATTTTCTCTGCGCACTCTGTGCTCTCAGTGGTAAAAAAAGATTTTTTACGGACTCATCATTTTTAAATGCAGTCAACATCCGCAATCTCGAATCAAAAATTCGCCAAATCACATCTGGTGAGAGATGACCATGCATACTGAAAACAATAATCCGCCATCCGCAATCCACAATCCGAAATCAATGGATTTCATCCGGACCATCATTGCCGAGGATGTCGCAAGCAACAAACACGAGGGCCGGGTGACAACCCGTTTCCCGCCGGAACCGAACGGTTTTCTCCATATCGGCCACGCAAAATCCATCTGTCTCAACTTCGGCGTTGCCCTGGAAAACAACGGCGTCTGCCACATGCGCTTTGATGACACCAATCCCTCCAAGGAAGAGGCCGCCTATGTGGAAGCAATACAAAAAGACGTGCGCTGGCTCGGCTTTGACTGGGGCGACAAACTCTTTTTTGCCTCCGACTATTTTGATCGGCTCTACGACTATGCGGTGGAGCTGATCAAAATGGGCAGGGCCTATGTCTGCAGCCTGTCCGCCGAAGAGATGAGACAGCACCGGGGAACACTCACCGAACCGGGCAAGGACAGCCCTTATCGCAACCGGAGCGTGTCGGAAAATCTCGATCTTTTTGCCCGCATGCGGGCCGGAGAATTTGCCGACGGCACGCATGTGCTGCGGGCGAAAATCGATATGACTTCAGGGAACATCAATATGCGGGATCCGGTCATCTACCGCATCCTTCATGCCCATCATCACCGCACCGGCGACAAGTGGTGCATCTACCCCATGTACGATTACACCCATTGCCTGTCCGATGCCATCGAGGGGATCACCCACTCCCTCTGCACCCTGGAGTTCGAGGATCACCGTCCCCTCTACGACTGGGTGCTTGACACCCTGCAGACCCCCTGCCACCCCCGGCAGATCGAGTTCGCCAGACTCAACCTCACCTATACGGTGATGAGCAAGCGCAAACTGCTGCAGCTGGTCAATGAGAAATATGTCAGCGGCTGGGATGACCCGCGCATGCTGACCATCTCCGGACTCAGGCGTCGGGGCTACACCCCGGCCGCCATCCGTGCTTTTTGCGACACCATCGGTATGGCCAAGCGGGAAAGCCGGGTGGACATGGGTGTGCTGGAAAACGCCATCCGTGACGACTTGAACAACAATGCCCCCCGGGCCATGGCGGTGCTGCGTCCCTTGAAGGTAATCATCACCAATTATCCGGAAGACCGGGAAGAGGAACTTGAAATCGCCAATCATCCCCAGAATGAATCGATGGGCGGCAGAAAAATACCCTTCTGCCGGGAAATCCATATTGAACAGGATGATTTCATGGAAGAGCCGCCGAAAAAATTCTTCCGCCTGGCTCCTGGGCGGGAAGTACGGCTGCGTGCCGCCTATCTCATCACCTGCGACAAGGTCATCAAGGATGAAAGCGGCCTGGTGACGGAACTGCACTGCAGCTATGATCCCGCCAGCCGCGGCGGCTCGGCCCCGGACGGACGCAAGGTCAAGGGAACCCTGCACTGGGTGTCCGCCCGCCATGCCATCCCCGCCGAGGTGCGGATCTATGACCGCCTTTTCAATGTGGAAAATCCGGAAGAAGACAAGGAAAAGAATTTCAAGGATCATCTCAACCCGAACTCCCTGGAAATCCTGCCAAATGCCAAAATCGAACCGGGACTTGCCGGGGCAACAGCCGATGAACGCTTTCAGTTTGAAAGAATGGGCTATTTCTGCCTCGACCCGGTTGACTCCCTGCCCGGGAAAAAGGTGTTCAACCGCATCGTCACCCTGCGCGACAGCTGGGAGAAGATGGCGACCAAGCGCGAATGACGCCTTGACTCCTTCTTATTGCGATTATACAATCTTTCCAGGCATGGCGGGGTATCCTTCATAGGCGAAGACAAAACCCCGCTATTTACCGGGAAAGCGCAAAAAAGCGGTTAGAAAAAAAGAATTTCTCACATCATGGAGCAAAAGAATGAAATGGAAAGACCTGACCATCGGTAAAAAAATTGTAATCGGTTATTCCGTCATTCTTCTGCTTCTCGTCGTCTTCGGAATTCTCAACTACTTCGGTGTCGGCCGTCTGGTTCTTGATGCCGACAACCTCATTGACGGCAATTACCTGACCAACACACTGATCCAGAAAGAGGTTGATCATCTCAACTGGGTGGCCAAGGTCGGCGCCCTGCTCAATGACGCGGAAATCACGACCCTTGACGTGGAAACGGACGACCATAAATGCGACCTCGGCAAATGGCTTTACGGCGAGGAGCGCAAAGAGGCGGAAAGAATGATCCCCGGCCTTGCCCCTCTTTTCAAGAATCTTGAAAAACCCCACTATCTCCTGCATGAATCCGCCGTGCAAATAGGAAAGGTCTTTCGCCAGGCTGACGTCACCCTGCCGGTGCGGATCATCGAGGTTGAGGCGGCCCATCATGCCTGGGCCAACCGTATCAGCGCGGGCATCATTACAGGCAGTACCGTCCTGGACAATGTACAAACCGACCCGAGCCAGTGCCTGCTGGGCAAATTCATGGCTTCCTCCCAGGGAAAAAGCGCTTATGAAAACGGCGGTGACGACTTCAGGAAGGCCTGGGACTCCATCGCTGTTTCCCATAATGTCATGCATGGATCAGCCGCCCATATCAAGGACGCCCTGGCGGCTGGTGATGTGGCTGCCGCCGGCCGGATATTCCATGAGGAGACCTTGCCCAACCTGCATATCACGATCCGGAAACTGCAGGAACTGCGCAGCGAGGCGGAGCATGCCCTGCAGGGGATGGAAGAGGCGAACGACGTCTTTGCCTACCAGACCACCCCTGCCCTGAAAAAAGTACAGGCCCTGTTGAAAGACATCCAAACGGAAACCCAAAAAAATATCATGACCGACAAGGAGTTGCTGGCTGCCGCGAGATACATCCAGCTCCAAGGAATCATCCTTGGCGCGGCAACCCTGCTGGTCGGCATTCTCATCGCCTTTTTCACCTCCCGCGCACTGATCAACCTGCTTACCTCCATGGTCAGCCAACTGGCCCAAAGCGCCGGCGAAGTTGATGCCGCCTCGAACCAGATCGCCGGGGCAAGCCACGGTCTGGCCGAAGGGACATCGGAACAGGCGGCCACCCTGGAAGAAACATCCTCATCGCTTGAGGAGATGTCCTCCCTCACCCGGCAGAACGCGGACAACACCAGACAGGCGGACGCACTCATGCGGGAAACCGGCGCAGCCATCAAGACCGCGGATGATTCCATGAAAAAACTGACTCTTTCCATGGAAGAAATTTCCACGGCCAGCGCCGAAACCCAGAAAATCGTCAAAACCATTGACGAAATCGCCTTCCAGACCAACCTGCTGGCCCTGAATGCGGCGGTGGAGGCGGCCCGGGCCGGTCAGGCGGGAGCGGGCTTTGCCGTGGTGGCCGATGAGGTGCGAAGCCTTGCCATGCGGGCAGCGGCCTCGGCCAAGGACACCTCCCGGCTTATTGATGCAACGGTGACAAAGGTGAGCAATGGCGAAACGCTGCTGCAGGAAACAACTGAAGCCTTCGGCGTCGCCGCCGGATCCTCGCAAAAGGTGAGTAATCTGATCAGCGAGATCGCCACCGCCTCCGCCGAGCAGGCACAGGGCATCGAGCAGGTCAACAAGGCGGTCAACGAAATCGACAAAGTGACCCAGTCCAATGCCGGAGTGGCCGAGCAGGCGGCCTCTGCCGCCGAGGAGCTCTCCTCCCAGGCGGCGGCCCTGAACGAGGTGGTGTCTGACCTGGAAAGGATGGTCAGCGGCGCAAAAGAAAAAACAACACCCGCGAAACCGACGCCGATCCGGCAAACTCCATCCCGCAAACGGGAAGACTTGCCCGTGGAGGACAAGAAAATCAAACAGCTGCCTGCGACCAAGGCAGCCGCCGGCCCTGTCCGAAAAACGGCTCACGGCAAATCACCGGAACACGTCATCCCTTTTGACGAGGACGATTTCCGGGATTTTTGATTCCGGAAACGAAGAGGCAAAAGAACGAAGGGCGAAGCCGACCCCTCAAGCAGCATCCATCTGATCATCCATGCGAGTCTCCGCCATGCAGCATAAAAGCCATCTGCTGATTATCGATGATGATGAATACATACGTGATGTCACCCAACAGATATTCACCTATCATGGATATAATGTCTCCCTTGCCGATTGCGGCGCCGAGGCTGTTGCGTTTGTTGGGACCCATAAACCGGATATCGCCCTCATTGATGTCAATCTGCCGGACACATGGGGAACTGAACTGATCCGTGATTTAAAGAAAATCCACCCCGAACTCCTCTGTATTGTCATGACGGGAGATCCCTCCGTGGATTCCGCGCTTGATGCCCTGCATCACGGCGCGGAAGCTTTTTTCCAGAAACCGCTGAAAATGGAAGAAGTACTTGCCAAGCTGCAAACAATCGTCGAAAAGAAAAATCTCCAGGATGAAATCAACCGCCTCAATGAGCTCCCGAGAATCATCCTTGACGCCATTCACGAATCCATCATCATTATCGATCCCCACGATTATACCATCGTCAGCGCCAACAAGGCCTTTTTACAGGAAACCGGTCTGGGCGAAAATGAGATAATCGGCAAGACCTGCTTTGCAATAATACATCATCGCAGCACCCCTTGTAATGAACCAAATGATATCTGCCCGTTGGCTGAGGCAGTCCGGACCGGCAATCACGCGACATCCGAACATATTCATTTCGACAAACACGGCAAGAGTTCCTATGTGGAGGTGGCCATTTCGCCGGTAAAGGACAAATCAGGGAAAGTGGTGCGCGCCGTTCATACAATGCGGGATATCACGGCCAGAAAAGAACTTGAAATTTCCCTTCACCATGAACGGAAGCTCTTACAGGAGGCCAACAGCAGGCTGAAAAAGGCAATTTCCGAACTGAAACAAACCCAGTCCCAGATCGTCCAGCAGGAAAAAATGGCCTCCATCGGGCAACTGGCCGCGGGAGTTGCCCATGAAATAAACAATCCCATGGGTTTTATCACCAGCAATCTTTCCTCGCTTGCCAAATATATGAGCAAAATCAACGAGTTCGTCAACATCCAGGACAGACTCCTTGCTGATCTGACCAGGGGAAAGGATATCCCGGAGCTGCAGGATGAAAGAAAAAAAATGAAAATTGATTTTCTTCTTGCCGATATTCCTGCTTTAATTGAAGAATCCCTGGACGGCGCCAAACGGGTCAAGATTATTGTGCAAAACCTGAAAAGTTTTTCCCGGCTGGACAGCAATGAACTATCGGAAATCAATATCAACGACTGCATTGATATCACCTTGAACATTGTCAACAATGAGCTGAAATACAAGGCTACCGTAACCAAGGATTACGCAGACCTGCCGCTGATCAGGGGCTCGGCGCAACAACTCAACCAGGTTTTTATGAATATCCTGATCAATGCGGGCCAGGCCATTGAAAAAAGCGGAAAGATACGCATCAGAACATGGCATGAAAAAGACGCTGTGCTGGTTTCAATCGCCGATACAGGCTGCGGCATTGCCCAAAAGGACCTGCAGCGTATCTTTGAACCGTTTTTCACCACCAAGGAGGCGGGGAAGGGCACGGGCCTGGGAATGAGCATTACCTACGATATCATAAAGAAACACCATGGAAACATAAGCGTGGAAAGTGAAGTCGGCAAGGGAACAACCTTTACCATCAGGCTCCCGCCGGCAAAGGATTCGGAAAAAATACGCAATGAATTTTGAGAAGCTGATAAGTCAGACGGATGACCTCCCCACCCTTCCCATGGTTGCCGCCCGCATCAACCAGGAGATGCACAACGAGGCGTTGACGGCAAAACTGCTGGGGGAAATCATCATCGAGGACACGGCACTGGCGGCCAAGGTATTACGCCTTGCCAATTCAGCCTTCTACGGTCTGCAAAAAAAGGTAACTACCCTTAATAAGGCGGCCATGGTTCTCGGCTTCAACACAGTAAAAAACCTTGCCATGAGCGTCTCCATTTACGCACTGTACAAAAAAAAGAACGATTCGCTCATCGATTTTGAAGGATTATGGCAGCACAGCCTTGGTTGCGCGGTTGCGGCCAAAATGCTCATCGAAAACATTGACGTAAAACTTGCCGATGAAGCCTTTCTCTTCGGCATCCTGCATGACATCGGCAAAATCATCATCATTAACGCCGCGCCGCGGGAATATGAAAAAATTCTCCAGCTCATGGATGAGCAGAGCATCCCGGAGAATGAAGCCGAGTTACAGGTGATCGGCACAACACACCAGAAACTCGGCGTCTTGCTGATGGACCACTGGAAATTTCCGGATACAATCATCCAGGCCGTAAAATACCATCATGAACCAGATCTGAAGAAAAAGAAGCTTGACCCGCATCTGAAAGATCTCATCGCCGCCCTTTTTCTCGCCAATCAACTGGCCAAGGCCCTTTCCCTGGGAAAGAGCACAAACCCCGTGCGGGAAGAAATCCCCAAGGTGATATGGGAATCTCTGAACATCAGCCGTGATAAACTCAGGAACATGTCCATGGCAATCAAAAAAAATTACTCCATCCTGCTGGAGGGATGGAACATGGAAGCAACAGATGGCGGCTGAAAAACCGATCAAAATTCTCTGCGTTGACGACGAAGCCAATGTCCTGCGCTCGCTCAAACGGCTGTTCATTGACGAGAATTACGAAATACTGACCGCGGTTACGGGTGAGGAGGGGCTTGAACTGCTGAAAAAAGAACCCTCCATCCAACTTATTCTCTCTGATTACCGCATGCCCGGCATGAACGGGGTCGAGTTTCTGAAAGAGGTCTGTGAAAAATGGCCGAAAATAATCCGCATCATTCTTTCCGGCTATGCGGACACCGCATCCATTGTTTCCGCCATCAATGAGGGGCAGGTCTATAAATTCATCCCGAAACCCTGGAATGACGATGAACTGAAGGTAACCATCGAAAAGGCGCTGGAGGTCTATTTTCTCAACCGGCAGAATGAAATACTGACCCGGGAGCTGCAGGATACGAATGAGGAACTTTCCCAGATCAACCTGAACCTGGAAAAGATTGTCCAGGAAAGAACCGATGACATACTTTTTCAAAACAAAGTGCTGGAGTTTGCCCAGAATGTCTTGCATTCATTGCCCGCCGCGGTACTGGGCGTCGACCCCGATGGTCTCATTGTCCAAAGCAACAGAATTTCCGATGAACTTTTCGGCAACAACGGACAATCATTGATAGGAAAACAAATGACTTCATCCTTGCCGGAAAATGTCCGTGTTTTCATTCATTCCATCACGGCGGCAGGCCCCATATCAGATCGTTTTGTAATAAACGGCCGGCTCTACCTTGTCAATGGCGTGGAGATAAAAGCTACAACGGGACAACGGGGGAAAATTGCCCTGCTGGTCCCGTCGGAAGAGAGTCCGGCATCCCGGTCTCTTCCATGAAACAGGCAAAAACGCTCCTGAATATTTTACCGAACCGTTTTCGTCTGTATTTTTGAGATCAATCCGTACCGGAGTTCGCATATGAGTGCACGAACCACCCATACCATCCTTTTTGTTGATGACGAAAAAAGCATTCTCAAGGCACTGAGCCGCATTTTCTTTGATGAAGAATACCACATCATCACAGCGGAAAGCGGCAAGGAAGCCTTGAATCTCCTGTGGGCGGGAGAAAAACCGACGGTTATCGTTTCCGACCAGCGAATGCCGGGAATGAGCGGCGCGGAATTTCTGGCACAAGCAAAAAAAATTCTACCGGACTCCATCCGCATGGTGCTGACCGGTTATGCGGATATCAACGCCGCAGTCGACGCCGTCAACCTGGGCGAGGTCTATCGTTATATCTCGAAACCCTGGAACGATGACGACCTGAAACTCACCATCAAAAACGCAATTTCCCGGTTCGAGCTGGCCGAGCAAAATCGGCTGCTTTCTCTTGAACTGGAAAAAAAGAACAAGGATCTGGCTGAACTGAATGCCGCCCTTGAACGCAAGGTTGAGGAAAGAACCATCGAACTGCGAAAACTGGTTCGGACACTGGAAGCCCGAGACCGGATACAGCAATATCTGCAGCAGATTCATCCCCTGGATGAGCTGCTGCAGACCATTCTCCCTATTATCGTGGAAGCGGTCGGGGTCGATGGGGCCGCCTTTATCCCGCTGGACAACGAAACCTCCGTCGGCCTTTCTTCCACCGCATCCCATGGGTTTGAAAAAAACACCCTTTCGGACACAAAGCAATCGCTTGAGGCGGCCATCCGTCAGGTGATCGACATCGGCGCACCGACAATCCTGGCGAATGATGCGGACAGGGGGTTTGCCGTGGTTCCCGTTTCCCGGCGGAACAAAATATTCGGAGTCCTGGTTATCCAAAAGAAAAGTGCCCTCCTCGACGAACAGGATCTGCAGGCCCTTGCGGGTTTTGCCGGACAGGCAGCCATCGGCATCCATGATTGTCGATTCCAGGAAAATTTCGTCACTATTGAAACATCGCTTGATGAAGTTTTATCGGCATTGTGACGATGAAGCTCTTTCTATTTCCCGACAGATCGAATTCCTTTTGGGCATGACGTGAAAAATTCAAAGATAAAATCCTTTGATTCCCTGGAAGACTCCTATCTGCAAGCATTGGAGCAAACGGAACTTCCGGAAAAAGAAGGAGTCAAGCCCGGCGGCGATTCTTCCGTGGAGCGAATCCGGATGGACGCGGGAACGGACCTGCTCTCCTCTCCGGAAAACCCATTCCGAAACATCAAGGGATGGCAGGGCAAGCAACTGTTTCTTTCCGCGGATCACATGACCCTGACGCTTATGATCAATGAAGGAGGTGATCCTGTTTCGGTCGAGCGCATCGACCTCGCCCTGCGGAAATTCGGCATAGTTCACGGGATTGACCCGGCAGCAATAAAAAAAGCCGAACGGTTATCACGGCTTCCGACCGGAAACAAAGTCATTATCGCCCGCGGCACCCCGCCCCAATGGAAAAATGCCTGCATGTTTTCCTTTGCCACGCAACCTGCGACGGCGCCATCAGTTGTCCCCTCTCTGCCGAACGGGCTGAAACTCGATTTCGCTCTGCTGAAATCTCTTGTCACCGCGCCGGACCTGCCGACCATCCAGGGGGCGGGTATTCAGGTCAAGGCGGTCAGCCCCGGAGAAATTTTCCTGAAAGTCCTCAAATTCCCCGAGGCCACCCCAGGAAAGGATCTCTTCGGCCAAACACTGGAATGCCCCGAAGCCCCCTTGGCGGACGCAGGCGAGTACGTGCAGTTCAATGAAAAAAAATCAGGGTATGAATCCACCCTCTACGGTTATCTTTGTATCGACAACAATACGGTTTCCCTTGTGCCGCCTGTCTGGATCAGCCCCGACCGGCAGGCCGCCCATTATATCTTTCTGCCGCAGATGCCCCCGGTCAGGTATCCGACCATTGCGGAATTAAAGCATGTTCTTCTTTTGAAGGGCATTGATGAAAGGTGCATCAATGCAAGCGCCCTGGAAAAAATGACGAACCGCATGGCGGCCGGTCTTTCCATGCCGCGGGTGGTCAAACTGGCGGAAACCGTCCAGCCGCTTAACGGCAAACATGCCGTGTTTACCATTTTTGTCGATGCGGAGAAAAAAGCAGGGAAAATCCGGGGAAACGGCTCCATTGATTTGCGCGAGCGTAATGCCGTGGTCAGCATGCCGGCTGGATCGCTCATTGCGGAAAAAAATCCGGCCACCAAGGGCGAGGATGGCTGCACCCTTTTCGGCAAAAAAATCAAGGCGACCCCAGGGGCCGACAAACCTGTTACCGTGGGACAGGGAGTCAAAACAGAGAAAACAGCGGAACGCATTTTATATTTCGCCGCAAGAAACGGCAATGTCAAATTTGCCGCGGGCACCCTTTCCGTTGCCGACATATACGAAATCAGCGGCAATATCGACTACAACAGCGGCAATATCGACATCAAAACGGATCTCCTCGTCAAGGGATCGGTGTTGAGCGGGTTTTCGGTGAAGGCGGAAGGGAACATCGCCGTCATGGATTCAGTTGAAAACGGCGCCACGATCGTCGCCCAGGGCGACCTGACCGTGGGAAAAGGAATTTTAGGCGGCAACACCAGGGTTGTGGCACACGGAAGCATTAGTGCCGGTTTTATCCAGGATGCGGAAGTGATAGCCAAGGGAGATGTGCTGATAAAAAGTTATCTTTTCAACGCCATGCTCATAGCCAACGGTTCCATCACGGTGCTCAAGGATCAAAGCAGCAGAAGCGGCAGCGCGGTCGGCGGAATGATCTGCTCATCCCGGGGAATACAATTAAGCGTTATCGGCAGCCCCGGCACTTCCTCGACCGTTGTGGCCGTGCGCACCGATCCGGCAATGACCGCCCAATTGCGGAAACTTGATGAGCAAAAGCTGTTATGCGGTGAAAATATAGCAAAAATTTCCCATTCCCTGCCCTTTGACGTCTTTGATGCAAAGGTCATCAAGTCCATGCTGGTCGGATTGCCCGCCGGAAAAAGAGAAAAAATCATCCTGCTGCTGACGAACCTCAACAAATTGATCAAGCACCAGAAAACTCTCCAGGAACATATCACCGCCATGCGTGCCGGGACGGAAGAAGCCCTGGCCAACGCCCGCATCCAAGTAACGGAAAAAATTTACGCCGGCAGCGAAATCCACATCGGCGATAAAAAGCTTGTAATTCCCGCAGACATGGGGCCATCACTTTTCCGCCTGCGTAATCAGCAGATAGTGCGCAACTGAAACGCTGCACGGCCGCGGTTGAGGTTTTTTTCCCGGCAAAATTGATGGTCTCGTAAAAAGTCTTTCTTCACCACAGAGCGCACAGAGAGCACAGAGAAAATCTTTTAAATTACAAGCGGTTATCTCTGTGTGCTCTGCGGCCTCTGTGGTTGTTTTTTAGTTTTTACGGAACCATCAAAATTCGAGGGTTGCACCCATTTTTTCCAACAATTGTCAAACTTTCCCGACAGACAACAAAACATTTTTGTGTCACATTTCCATATAATATTGTCGATGATGGGTAAACGACCAGCGGAAGTTTCCCCGGCAGCTCTGCTGCTTGCCGGCGACAATCCATTCTCCAGGTTGCGGCAAGCCGACAAGTTCATCTTTGAAAATTAATTTAGAATGTTAAACAAGAGCGATGACGAACGAAAAAGAACAAATCGAAAGACTAAAAAAGGAAATTGAGTCTTACAAACAGGAGATGGAGACACTGGAAAAGCTGCGTGACCAGGTTTTTCTGAAATGCGAAATTCTCGACACGATTCTCGATTCCCTTCCCCATCCCTTTTATGTCATTAACGCCACAAATTACGCAATCAAGGTGGCCAACAAGGCGGCCTTACGAGGTCGAAAAAAAGAAAACCAGACCTGCCATGCCCTGACCCACAGGAGGAACACTCCCTGCAGCGGCAAGGAGCATCGTTGTCCGCTTGAAATAATTCAAAAAACAAAAAAGTCCGCGGTTGTCGAGCACATCCATTACGACGACAATGGCAAGCCGGTGTATGTCGAGATTTTCGCCTCCCCTATTTTCGACAAAAACGGCAATATCGTCGAAATGATCGAGTACAGCATCGATATCACCAAGCGCAAAAGGGCGGAACAGAAATTAAGCCACATGGCGACCCACGACGCATTGACCAATCTGCCGAACCGGACACTCTTCCATATCCGGATGGAGATGGAAATCGCCCATACGCAACGGAACAAAAACAAACTCGCGGTATTGCTGATCGACCTCGACGGTTTCAAAAAAATCAACGACACACTGGGTCATGGCGCGGGAGACGAACTGCTCGTCAATATCGGGCAAGTCCTCCGGGATGCGGTACGCAAAAGCGATACCGTTGCCCGCATGGGCGGTGACGAGTTTCTCCTGCTTTTGCCGGAACTTACGGACCGCCATGACGCGGAATTGATCGTGCACAAGATACTCCGGTTGCTGCGTCAGCCTCTTGAGGTTGCCGGGCGGGAAGAGCGGATTAACGCCAGCATCGGCATAGCCATCTGTCCCGATGACGCGCAGGATGTCGAAACCATGATACGATTTGCCGACATTGCCATGTATGACGTCAAAAATACGGGTGGCGGTTCATATCGGTTCCATGCGGCGACGGAGGATGAAGAAATGTTTCCCACGGAATCCAACTGAAAACCCCCGGCGCTTGAGGAATGGATCACTTGGCGACAACGGGAATTTTAATGGTAAAGGCCGTTCCTTTCCCCGGCTCACTGTCCACCATGATATCCCCTCCATGTTTTTTGATGATGTCGTAGGAGATACTGAGGCCGAGGCCGGTTCCTTGGCCCACTTCCTTGGTGGTGAAAAACGGCTCGAATATTCGGGCAAGGTTTTCCGGCGCAATTCCGCAGCCGGTGTCGGCAATGGAAACAAAAATCCAGCCGTTATCCTCCTGCGTTGAAATTGTTATGTCACCTTTTTTGTCGATCGCCTGGCAGGCGTTGATCAGAAAGTTCAGGAAAACCTGATTGAGTTGACGGGGATGGCAAATGGTCAGGGGCAGTTCGCCATACCGTTTGTGCACATTCGCTTTGTACTTCAGCTCATTGCCGATGATATTGATGGTTTCGTCAAGACACTGGTTGATATCGGCCGGCTGCCGTTCCGCTTCGTCAACCCTGGAAAACCCTTTCAACCCCTGGACAATTTTGTTGACCCGTTCGACCCCGTCCAGGGATTCCCTGATTAAATCCCTCACATCCTCCATGATATAGTCTATCTTGAATTTTTCCCGTTGCTCCAAGGCAAACTCCGCACGATCATCTCGCAGTTCCCGGGTTAAAAAATTTATATAGTCCAGCAAGTTACCGGTATATCTGGCCAGGGTGGCGAGATTACTGGCGACAAAGCCCACCGGGTTGTTGATCTCGTGCGCCACCCCCGCCGCCAGCTGGCCGATGGATGCCATTTTTTCCCGCTGCAGCATCAGGGACTGGGCCGCTTTCAGTTCACCATGGGCCTGTTCAAGTTCACTATTCCTTTCCCGCAGCTGCCGGTTGGCGTCAACGAGTTTTTCCTCGGCCTCCTTGCGGTCGCTGATGTCGCGGTAATCCTCGACAATCCCGAGAAAGTCCCCCTCCGGAGAAAGAAATGGGGTGGCCGTGACGATACAATACAATCTCGTGCCGTCCGACCGCGTTTTTTCCACCTCGTATTCAATCCGCTCCCTTGAGGCGAAGACCAGGGACAGAGAGCAGTTTTCCGTATGGCATTGTTCGCCGGTGAAAATTTCAAAACATTTCCGTCCGACAATATCCTTTTCTCCCAATCCCACCATCTTCTGAAATACCCGGTTGGCTCTGACAATGGTGAAATTTCGGTCAACCACCCGCATGCCGTCCGCCGAGGTATTGAAAATCTGATCCAGTTCGGCATGAGACATTGTAATCTGCTGCTCGATTTTTTTCCGACCGGTAATTTCCCGCTGCAATTGTTCATTGACCGCAAACAGCTCTCTGGTTCTCAGCCTGACCCGTTCCTCCAAAAATTCATTGGCCTTCTGCAATTCATCTTCAACCGCCAGCCTCGCCCTGTTTTCTTCCTGCAACTTCTCATTTCGTTCAAGCAGAAGAGCTTTTGCGGCATTGATGCGCCGGATGGTCTCGCTGGTAAGACGGATAACCAGCAGGACAAAAAAAGCTCCGCCAAAAAAAACAGCACTGGTGAGATACTCAAGCCCGGAAAGACGATTTGACAGCAACAGCACCAAAAAAACCACATAACCCGCGAGAAAGAAAACCATCAGGCCGGAGAGCGTTTTCCATTTCTTCAGGAGATCCGGCGGGACGTCCTTATTCTTAACATTCAGGAAGATCGATGCAGCGAGAAAAACCGCACCGACACCGACCAGAATCGACGGCAAAAGAAAAGGAATCGTCATCAGCACTACCGCTCCTTTGAATGATTGTCAGCAAGTCCCGAATCAGCGTCTTCAAATACAAAAAGGCGGGAATTTTTCACCCTTGGTAAATTTGCAAAAAAACGCATGACGGTCCAGTGCGGCTGGTCATTGTTTTATCTTTCCTCCAGGCTGCCCGCGGCCCCGTTATTCCCGTCTTTCCCGTCAAGCACGGCTCGCACCGCTCGGGCCAACTCAATGAAGGTCAGCGGCTTCATCATCAGCCTGCCGATCCCCAGTTCCCGCGCCCGCTCTTCGGTCATTCTCTCGCTGAATCCGGTGCACATGAGCACCGGCAGATCGGCGCGTATCTCTCTGACTGCCGCGACCAGGTCCTCTCCGGTCATGCCGGGCATATACATATCCGTAAGCAGCAGATCAAAGTTTTGCGGCGCGGAAAGAAAGGCATCGCGAGCTCCGGCGCAATCGGTGAAGGAAATCACCTGGTAGCCAAGGCTCGCCAGGATTCTTTTTTCAACCATGATCACGGCCTCCTCGTCGTCGACAAGCAGAATCCGTTCAGTGCCGAAGGGGATCTGGACGGGGCCGGCCGCCTCGACGCCCGAAGAACGGTCGACCTCCACCACCGGCAGATAGACATGAAAGGTTGTGCCGCGGCCCACCTCGCTGTAAACGGTGATGGTGCCGCCGATCCCCTCGACAATGCCGTGCACCACGGCAAGGCCGAGACCGGTCCCCTCGCCCTTGCCCTTGGTGGTGAAATACGGCTCGAAGATTCTCTCCAGCACAGTCGTTTCCATGCCGGTGCCGGTGTCGCTCACCGTGAAACGCAGGTAGGGGCCGGGGGCAAGGACGATTTTACTCTGCACGTCCACGTCCGTCAGTTCAACCGGATCAAGGGCGACCTCCAGCACCCCGCCTTTGTCCCGCATGGCGTGATAGGCGTTGGTGCAGAGATTCATCACCATCTGGTGAATATGGGAAGGATCGGCAATGATCTGGCCGCAGCTCTCGTCAATCCTCTGGCGCATCTCAATATTGGCGGGAATACCGGAGCGCAGCAGCTTGAGCGCCTCCTTGACGACGCTCTGGGCCTGGAGAGGATGGTACTCCTGCTCGCTCCTGCGGCTGAAAGTGAGAATCTGCCGGACCAATTCCCGCGCCCGGCCGCAACCCTGGAGAACCTGGGTCAGATCCCCGACCACGGGCGATTCCGGCGGCAGCTGGGCACGGGCCAGTTCGGTGAAACCGAGAATGCCGCTGAGGATATTGTTGAAGTCATGGGCGATGCCGCCGGCCAGGGTGCCGATGGCCTCCATCTTCTGCGCCTGGCGCAGCTGCCGCTCAAGGCTCAGATTTTCCGTGATGTCCTTGGCGCAGTGGACGAGCCCCACCACCTCGCCGTTGTCGCCGACAATGGGCGCCGCGGAAACGGCGAAGGATCTGCGAAGATTTTCATGCTCGATGACGGCGGAGTGGATCCGTTTTTCGGCAAAGGCCTGCAGCTCCGGGCAGCCCGGGCAGGGGCTCATGATCCCCCGGAACACCTCGTAGCAGTATTTGCCGACAATATCCTGCTCGCTGCCGCCGAAGGCCGCGCAACCCGCCCGGTTGATCCGGGTGATGCGCATGTCGTCATTCTGGATGGTGATGATGTCGCCGATGGCGTCAAAGGTCTTGTCAAGTTCGTCCCTCGACTTCCTGATTTGCCGACTGGACTCATGCAGGGCCGTATCACGCCGGCGCAGCAGCACAGAAGTCCAGCCGATGCAGGTCATGCCGAGCAGCAGGAGAAGGCCGTGGGCAATGAAGGCGGAGCGGTCATGCACGGCCCAGCCCTCCTCGAACAGGGCCATGGGCACCAGCACGCTGACGCCGCCCAGCAGGTCGCCTTCTTTCAGGTTCAGGTCGGGCCGGCGTAAAATGCAGCCATGGGTGACATGGACCGGGATCATGAAGCGCAAGGACGGGGCGCCCTCCTGCTCAACAAACTCGCTCACCTCGCTTTGCCCGGCCTGGAGGGCCGCCAGGGCCTTCTTTTCCCAGGAGTCAGGGGTCTCGCCCGCGTCCCGCGGCTGCAAGGTCTTGATGGCCGCTTGAATAAGCGTTTCGCCGGAGGCCGCCTGATGCACATCCGCCAGCAGACGCAGGGGCTCGACCAGGGTGCAGATTGCGCCGTCAACGGCGCGGATTTCCCGGTCCCGAAAGGACGCCGGGCCGGGATCCGGGATGACGGCATCGGTGACCTTGCGATACAGGGCGGTGTCGCAGAAATAATTACGAAACAGCAACTCTTCGCCGGCGGTGGTCCTCGCCACGGACACGGCCATGTCGCGGGTACCTTCTCTGTTATGCCGGATATCGACCAGCAGGGTCACCAGCAGAAGCGAGGCGAGTCCGAAAAACTGGATTGAGATGATGCCCGAAAGCCGGGAGAAAAAAGATTTTGCCATGGAGACTTTCCCTTCTTGTTGTTTCTTCCCATTTTATTTCCTTGTATTTTACAATAAGGGCAGTTCTCCTGTCTGTCGGGAAACCTTGACGGTTTCGTAAAAAAACATAAAACCTCAACACAACGGCGCAAAGGCAATAGTCGGCATACCCCTGCCGGCTGTCCTGTCGAGAAAGGGTTCCCGGCCCCGGCCTGCCGCCTATTCGACGCTGATGACGCCGTGCCGGATGGCGAACTTGACCAGGGCGGTGATGTCCCGGACGCCGAGCTTCTGCATGATACGGCTCCGGTAGGTTTCGACCGTCTTGGGGGACAGGGCGAGCTTTTCGGCGATGACCGCGCTGGAAGCGCCGTTCACGACAAGATGCAGAACCTGCCGCTCCCGGCAGCTCAGCTGTTCCAACGGCGACCTTCTCCCGGAGCGGACAATTTCGGAAAGGACGTTTGTGTCTATTTTATCGCTCAGATACGGTATATTGCAGTAAGCGGCCCGGATGGCGTCAACCAGCTCCCGGCCGACGGACTCCTTCAGCACGTAACCGCGAGCGCCGGCGGACAGGGCCTGAAATACATGCTCACAGGTCGCGTGGACGGAGAGGATCACCACCCCTATCCTTGGGAAACGCCGCATGATCTCGCGGGTGGCCTCGATGCCGTTCAAATCCGGCATGGAGATGTCCATGACGATCACGTCGGGCTGGTGTTTCTCGGCCATGCCCAGGGCGGCAAGACCGCTTGCCGCCTCGGCCGCCACTTCAAATCCAGCCACATCGGCAAGAAGACGGCGCAGTCCCTCGCGGACAATGGCATGATCATCCACAATAGCGATACGCACCTTCATAACTTCACCTCAGCCAGGACACTGACACCGCGTCCCGGCCTGGAATCAAACCGCAAGCTGCCGCCGACGGCTTTCATCCGCTCTCGCATGGATATGATCCCCATGCCGCCCCCGTTGTTCTCATCGACATCCGATGCAACAACCCCCCTGCCGTTGTCCGTTATCTCCAGCAGAAGAATTTTCCCGGCGACATGGCAATGAATTTCCACCTCTTTTGCCTCTGAATATTTCGCGACATTGGTCAGGGACTCCTGCGCGACCCGAAAAAGAGCCATTTCCATCACTATGGGAAATCGCGGCAGATCCTGAACAAATACCTTCACATCAATCCCTGTTCTCCGCGAAAAAAGTTCGCCATACCAGCGCAGGGCCGCGCCGAGACCATAATCATCCAGTATCGGCGGCCGAAGCTCCGCCATGATGTCCCGCACCTGCCCGGTCATTTCCTCAAGCAGAGTGATGGAGTCGGACAAACGCGTGGCCAGGGAAGAATCGGGGGCAAGCAGACCACTTTTTTCCAGAATACTGAGATTGATGTTCAGGGCGGTGAGCTGCTGGCCCAACTTGTCATGCAGTTCACGGGCGATCTGCTTCCTGTTGTCCTCCTCCATCTCGACCAGGCGGCGTGAAAGATGCCGCAGCCTCGTCTTTTTTTGGGCAAGGCGGCTTTCCGCCAGCTTGCGAGCCGTGATGTCATTGTAGGAGATGATGACCCGTTGATAGTTTTCTTCAAAACCGGGCACCACGTTCCAGCGCATGATGCCGTAAAGTTCGGTGCCGGAGAGGTGATTGAGGATGATTTCCTGTTCAAAAGAGGTGTGGCCGCCGCCGATGGCGGCGAGCGCCGCGACGGTCATGGCCGGGGTTTTGGGACCGATGATCAGGGAAAGTCCGTCGATCATTTCCTGCCGGGCGGCGGCCCCGAACATCTGCAGGGCGGCCTGGTTGACCTCGGAAATGGCCAGCCGGGACAGACAGGCATTAATCTCGCCGGGATTCTCCCTGAAAAACCCTTCATAATCGGCGACGGCCTTTCCGGGCAGGACGCCGAGATAATCCTTGATGCCGGAAAAATCCGCTACGGCGATGACGCAGGGCGAGTTTTCAAAAAGGGTACGGTAGTTGGCCTCGCTTTCCCTGAGCGCCCGCGCCGTCCTTTCCCGTTCGCTCACATCGTAGCCCACCTCCAGGGCGCCGATGATCTCCCCCTGTTCGTCGCGGACCGGCGCGGTGACCACCTCGATAAACCGGTCCCCCGGCAGCAGCCGGAGATAGGTGTGGTTTTCCCCGTCAATCAAGGCGTCTCTTGCCTTGCAGACATCACAGATCCGCTCCTTTCCCTTCCTTGCCCCGTCATCGGCGTACTGCCCCCAGAGGTCGTAACAGTATCCGCCGCGCGCCGTTTCGCTGTCAAGACCGACGAGCCGCTCCATGGCCCGATTCAAGCGTAATACCCGCATATCTTTATCAAGAGAAGCGAGAAAAAAAGGGGCTGAATCAAAAATCCGCTGCAACTCCTCCTGCAGACAGCGCAGGTCCTTTTCCGTTCTGGTCAGGGCCGCGACATGGGTGGCGATCCTGTCATTTTTCCCCCGCAACAGCACGACATGGCCAACCAGCAACGAACCGAACAAAAAAACGCCTCCCGGCACCAGCCAGACAAAGAGACTTTGCCGGGCCGCCATAAAATTCCCACACGGCAAATACATGACGCGCCATGTCCTGGTTCCCACCTCGATTTCATGGCTGATCCGCATCCGGTCCCGGAAGAAATCGAGGGACGGGTCCGGGGGAACATCAGCCGGGCAATGACCGCAACGATCCGAGGCGAGAAGCCGCGGCCGGCCGGGGTCCGTGACATCATAGAGAAAAATACTGAGATCGGAATGGGTGGCCTTGTTCAACACATGGGCCAGCAGGTCTCCGGCCCGGAAAACTCCCAGAAAAAAACCCTCGATCCTCTCTGCCTGGGGCTTGCCGTCTGCCGGATTTTCATCCAGGTACAGCGGGGAGAAGAGCAGAAATGCCCGTTGATCCCCTCTCTCCAGCACATGCCGGATGGCGCCGCTCGCCACGATCTTGCCCGTTTCCCGTGCTTTCGCCAGGGCCTCGCGCCGGACCGGCTCCGAGGCCAGATCAAAGCCCACTGCCGCCTCTCGGCCGGTATAGGGCGTCAGAAAAAAGACCGGGAAATATTCCGCCCGTTCCCCGGCCCGCCGGAAATTGCCCGTTTTGTCCAACTCCTTAATCTGATCCCCGGGAAATGCTTCCCGCCGCAGGCGCTGTTCAAAGCCCTCTCTTTCCGGCCCGGGAACCCTTGGCGCCCACGCCAGGCCATCGAGAAAACAATTCCGCGCCAGAAAAGGCCGCAGAAAATCATTAAAATGAAGGGAGCCGAAATGATCCGTCACGCCACGCCAACCCTCCAAAAAACGGAAGGTGTGGAGGCAATGCTCCAGGACATGCTCAAGATTCCCGGTGACAACCGAGGCCCGATACTGCAGGTCCGCACGTTGCCGCCTCATTTCGTTTGCATGCAGCAGCAGATAAATCCCGCCGCTGAGCAGGGCCGGCAACAGAAAACCGCAGACCACCACAACAATAAATTTCTTTCGGCCGGGAAATGAACTGTTATTCCCCTTCAGGTTATTTTTTTTCAAAATCTCCATTCGCGAGAACTCTCTTTTCGGCGGCATACTACGACATGTCATACTCATAATGAGGAATTACAGGATGCTCGGCATTTTTTTGTCGTTCCCCATAAAAAAAAGATACCACAATTGCTGCATGAATGTGGTAATATTTTATTTTATAACAGTTCGTCACCCCATGGCGAAAAATACTTTCCGCCATGGGGCACCTGCACGGCAGCGGAACGGCAGTGCGCAAGCCGCCCGGATGGAATGACGGATTAAAGGGGACAGTGCAGCAAAACGACTGAACTTCCCTGGTAATAAAACCCCAATAAGGCTGTCCATGCTCACCAACACGACAATTCTGGTTGTCGATGACGACCAGCCGCTCCGCAATATCGCCTGCCGCTGGCTTGAGGGAGCGGGATATCGCTCTTTAACCGCCGGCAGCGGCAACGAGGCCCTTGCTCTTTTTGACGCGCAGCATGTTCCCCTGATTCTGCTGGACATCGTCATGCCGGAAATGTCTGGGTTGGAAGTCCTGCAAAGACTGCGCGAAAAAGACAAAAATACCGCTGTCATCATGATTACGGGTATCGATGATCCGCATCTTGCCAAAAAGGCGATGGAACTGGGCATCCACGGCTATCTGATAAAGCCCTTTGAAAAAAACGAGTTGCTGATTTATGTGGAACACGCACTGCGCCGCATGGAACTTGAAAGAAAAAACAGCGTATACCGAGATTCACTGGAACAGCAGGTGCGGGAACGAACCGAGAATCTCGAACGGGCCTGCAAAGAGCTCAAATCCTCCCAGGAACAACTGCTTCATCAGGAAAGACTTGCCACCATCGGCCATCTTGCCGCCGGGGTGGCGCATGAAATCAACAACCCCACCGGTTACATCGGCAGCAACCTCGGCACGCTGTCGAAATATCTGGGACGCATCAATGAATACCACCGGCTTTTCACTGACTGCCTCCCGTTGCTGCCGGAAGAACAACGCGCCGCGCTGCTGCTGGAAAAGAAAAGACTCAAAATTGATTTTCTCCTGGAAGACAGCAGGGAAGTCATTGCAGACAGCCTTGAAGGGGTGGAAAAAATAAGTAGAATCGTTGCAGGGTTGAAGTCGTTCAGCCGGAAAGGACAGGACTGCTGCGGCAACGTCAACATTAACGATTGCCTGGAAAACGCGCTCACCGTGGCCTGGAATGAATTGAAGTACAAGGCTGATGTGAAAAAGGAATACGGCGACATCCCCCTGATCAGCTGTTACCCGAACCAGATAGGCCAGGTATTCGTCAACCTGCTGGTCAATGCCGCGCACGCCATAGAAGGCCGGGGCACGATAACCATCCGCACCTTCCGGGGAAACGACCATCTGTCCGTCGCGATCAGCGATACCGGTTGCGGCATCGCGCCACCACTCAGGGAAAAGATATTCGAACCGTTCTTCACCACCAAAAAAGATGGGCTGGGCACCGGCCTGGGGCTGAGCATCGTCCGGGAGATCATCGGCAGGCACAAAGGAGAAATTTCCCTGGAAAGCGAGGAGGGCAAGGGGACGACGTTCACGGTACACCTGCCTGTTCCCCGGACATGCTGATCAGCGGGTTCCAGCTTCCCCCGCCCTTCCTCTTTTGCCTTGCCGGACGTTTTCCAGCTATCCTTTCAAAAACGCCTCCGCCTCATCGACATCGAGCTTGCTGCCGATAATCAACGGCACCCGCTGGTGCAGATCAGTGGGTTCGATATCAAGAATGTTGATGCCGTCATCGGTGATGGCGCGGCCGCCGGCCTGCTCGATAAGCATGGCAAAGGGGGCTGCTTCATAAAGCAGTCGCAGCTTGCCGTAAGGCTTTTTCGAATCTTTGCTGTCCCTGGGATAGGCGAAGATGCCGCCGGAGATGAGATTGCGGTGAAAGTCGGCCACCAGGGAACCGATGTAGCGACAGCTGTAGGGCCGCTTTTTTTCCTTGTCTTCTTCTTTAAGCGAGTCAATGTAGCGCCGTACGTTCTCCGGCCAATATTTGCTGTTTCCTTCATTGACACTGAGATACTTGCTGCGCGGAGGCGTCCGGATATCCGGGTGGGAGAGGTAGAATTCACCGACGCTGGGGTCAAGGGTAAATCCCTGCACCCCTTCGCCGGTGGTGAAAACCATCATGGTGCTGGAACCGTAAAGAATGTAACCGGCCGCCACCTGGTCCCGCCCCTTCTGCAGCAGATCCTCCCTGCCGCCCTGGCCGCCGCTTGAACGCCGCCGGTGCACGGAAAAAATGGTGCCGATATTAACATTGACATCGATATTGGTGGAGCCGTCCAGGGGATCAAAGGCCAGGGTATATTTCCCTTCATAGCCGTCATCCACGGGAATGATATCCTCTTCTTCCTCGGAAGTCATCACGCAGAGATAGCCGCTGCGCGCCATTCTTTTCTTGATGGTGTTATTGGCGAATTCATCAAGTTTCTGGACCTTTTCCCCCTGGATATTGATCTTGCCGGACATGCCGAGCACGTCGGCCAGCCCTGCCATGTTGACTTCGGCGGAAATGGTCTTGCCGGCAACGATCAGCTCATTCAAGAGTCCGGAAAGATCACCGGTTGCCTCAGGGTGCAGACGCTGACTGTCAACGATATGCCGGATAACGGTTATGCCGAGAGGTTTATTCATTTTTTCCCCCGCTAGGTAGTGAATTGACTGGGATAGAGGTTAAATAGTTCATCAGGACTCGCTTGAGGTGTTGCTCTGTTCACGTTCTATTGTTACCATGGCCTTCTCAACCATTCAACCATTTAGGAGCCGTTCGAAAATAACCTTTTCATTGTCGGGCATTTCGGAGAAAACAATCACGCCATGTCGCGCCCAATTGCCGTCAGCTTCTTTGTCGCGTCGGGCGTCTATCTGATTTTAAGCTGTTCCACCTATTTTACCGGCGCGGCGCTGGACAATGGGGTGAACCCCAGGGTGGTGGCGGTGCGTCTCGCCCTGCTTTTCCTGCTGCCCGGCCTTGCCTGGACGGTTTATAACCGGTACGATTCCGCCAGATCAAGATAAAAACGGCCCTCCTCCGGTCTGTTGTGCTTGATGCAGCCGTTGCCGTAGATACGGCATTTGTGAATCAGTTCCTGGCGGGCGAGGCCTCGTTGGGCTTCGGTCAATTGAGGATTGTGCAGCACCTTGACAATGGCCCGGATGCGGAACCGGTCCATGCCCATCCGGTACTGGACGGACACCTGATCAGGCCGCCCCCCGTGCTTCACGGTGAGCGGTTCGCCGATCTTGAGAAAAGGCAGGGTGACGGCGGCCCGCAGCCACAGATCGTAGTCCTCGCAACAGGGCAGTTCCTCGTCAAACAAACCGACGGTATCGAAAAACTCCCGACGCACCATGACGGTGGACATCCCGACCACACAGAGAGGAAGGCATTGGGCAAAAATAAGTCCTTCCGGCCTGGCATGTTTTTTCTTTTGATTGAGCAGCTCACCCCGCCGGTACCAGATCTCGTCGGTATGGGAGATGAGCAGGTCGGGGCGGGCCTCCATGGCCGCGACCTGGATGGCAAGTTTCTCCGGCACGAATCGGTCATCCGAGTCGAGAAAGGCAACAAACGGCGCGGAAGACGCACTGATACCCGTATTGCGCGCTGCGGACGGTCCCCGATTTTCCCGGCGAATCACCCGCAGTGCGGCGCCATAGCCGGCGAGCAGGCGCGGGGTATCGTCGGTTGAGCCGTCATCGACGACAATCAGTTCAAAATCAGACAGCGACTGGGACAACACCGAATCAACGGCCTTGCCGAGCAATCGTGCCCGGTTCCAAGTGGGGATGATGACGGAAACCCGAGGGCACGCGCCGGCTGTCATTTTTCCAACCCGCAAGCCGAAATCAATAATCCGCGATCAATCAAGATAAACGATCTCTCCGCCATATTCGGTGACCTCGACATCATCCTCCAGGGTGCGCAATCGAAGACCGCCATCATCATCAATGCCGACCACCCGCGCTTCAAACTGGGGCCGCAGCTGCACATCATAGCCGAAAAGCACCCGGCGCCCGATGGAATCACTGAGACTGCGCCACCGATCAAGCAGAGGCGACCCCGCCATTGCCGGCAACAACTCCCCCTCGGCGAGCAGGTGTTCCTCCCGGCGGCAGAGCAGCCCGATATTCCAGGCAAATTTCGCCAACAGATCGGTAATCAAAAGTTGCAGATCAAGTTCGCGACCGAGGAGCCTTGCCATGGAAACAGCCATGTTTTCCAGTTCCGGCGGGAAATGACGGTTATTGACATTCAGGCCGGCGCCGATCAGAATGTACTCCTCCCCGAACTCCTTGCCGTAAAACGTTTCCAGCAAAATGCCCGCCGCCTTTCTGCCGCCGACATGGACATCATTCACCCATTTTATATGGGCATCAAGCCCGAAATTCCTCATGGTTTCACAACAGGCGACGCCGGCGGCCAGCGGCAGCAGCCGGGAAATCTCGGGCAGCAGGGTGTTGACCAGGACCATGGTCATCCAGACCCCGCCCGGCGGCGCATGCCAGTATCGCTGGAAACGCCCCTTGCCGCCGGTCAGGGTTTCAGCCAGGATCACCATGCCGCTCGGGAAGGAACGCCGCTGTTTTTCATAACCGTCAATGATGCGGCGGGCCTCATCCATCCCCCGGTCCAGACGGGGGAATGGGTGTATGAGCGAGCCGACGATGGCTCCGTAGCGGAAAACGGCGCGCACCTCGTTTTCCGGCAGGTGACGGCAGCGGGCGGGAATTTCGTGGGTGGTGATATAGCTGTGAACAGCAGCAGGAGTGGGAAACGGGGACTGTGGATGATCAGCGGATTTCAATTTTCAATTGCCAATTATTCAGCATCAATTGATACCTACTCCCATTCCGCCTTGACGCGGGTGATGATTTTTTCAATGAGAGGAAGCTTTTCCGGCGGACAGATGCCGACCAGAGGTTCACCCTGTTCAAGCGAAACACCGGGCTGAAAATAAACGGAATGAATGATGCCCGGGGTTCCCTGGTAATAGACCGGGGTATCACGTTTCATCAGGGACATGGTAAAGAGTTCGTCACCCGGTTTGACGGAAACGGATCGCTGGCCGAACTTTTCAATCCTGGCCTGTATCTCCATGGCGAAAAAGTATTTGGCCCTTTCCGGTGCGACAAAGGGCAGCAAAACCTTGCGGAGAATCTGCTCAATAATTTCCCGTTTCTTCAAAGGGTGTTTGATGGTAAGGACCTTTTCACCTGCCTCGACGAACTGTCCTTCGAGATCATCCCGGATAAAGGAAACAACCCCGTTGGACGTGGAGAGAATCGGCTTGTTGTTCCGTTCGCGGGTGAGAACGCAAAGCTTGGTGCCGGGTATATGATGCCATTTGCCGGTGGTGCCCTCGACCTTGTCGCCCAGCTTCACATGAAAGCGAACCTGGCCGGTATGGGACGCGCAAATATCCACATACCCATAGGGATCGGAACGGTATACCCGCAACACTTCATCGTAATCTATTTCATCTTCCAGCATTTTCTCGTCTCGCTCGTCTTACTGGTCTCACTGGTCTCACTGGTCTCACTGGTCGGACTAATAAGACCAGTAAGACTAACGAGACCAGTGAGACTAACGGTAATACAAATTTCTGCCGCCCATGGTCAGAAGCGCCTTATGCAGGTTGCGTCTGAACTCCCTTCTGTCCCAGAGCCCATGCACATGCCCTCGCTTCAGGGCATTCTTGGCGCTGTGATAGCCGGGCGGGATATCATCGCCGGTTGTATCGCGGATAACCCGCGGGCCGGCAAAGCCGATGCGGCAGGAACGGATGGCAAACTGATAATACGAGCATCCCAGAAAGCTCGCCACCGGTCCGGCATAGGAGTTATTGTCATAAACAACGATATAAAGACCGCCGGAATCCACATACTCCCTCACCGCCATGGTACACTTGGGCATCTGCACCACTCCCAGGGTTCCTTCCTGAATACGGATGCCGCCGGTTGTATGGACATAGGCAAGCAACGGTCTGCGCTTCAGCTTGGCCAGTTCACAGGCCCGCACGAATTTTTCGCCCTCGGCCGAGCCCACCGTGCCGTTACGGAAGTCGCTGTACAACATGGCGACCACCACATCAACGTCCATGACCTTGGCCTCAAAGGTGATGATGGCGCTCCGCCGGCCAGTTTTTTTCCTGGCGGCATCAATGCGCTGCTCAAATCCGGGAGAGGCCAGCGGATTCCCGGAGGCAATATCCCCATTAAACTCCTTGATGGAGTCCCTCTCAAACAAATGCTTCAAATACCACTGATATTCGAGAGGAAAATGGTGCCCGCATGTTTCACAGACGCCGCAGAATTCACCATAGAGGTCAGGAACCCAGAGATCCTTGCAGCCGTACTTCGCGGCATTGGGGCAGGTGACGGTCCTGTCTTCATTGGCCAGCGGGCTGGTATAGATGTCGCCGAATTCAAGGGCGACGCTCTGCTGGCCGGCAACAGGAACCCTGGACAGTCTGCCGTTCTGTTTGCTGGCAATAAAGTCATAGGCGGCGGCAATGGGAGCGGAAACCTGCTTGAGCAGCACCGAACCCTCGCCGGAAACATCCTTGATCACCTGCTTGACCTGCTTGTGCTGACTGCGCAGAATATCATAACGGAAGCTGTAATAGAGCTTGCTGGTCCCCTTTTTCACATTATGAAAAAAGTCGGCGAAAGGGGTTGATTTCTCGCGGAACCCGCCCAGGGCCATTTCCCGGTACTTGCGGGAACGAAGATGCAGCAGGCGCTTTACCTCATCCTCATTAAGATCCCAGGACACATCAATGAGATGATCTTCGGGATTGATCTCCTCATGTTTTTTCAGTTTCAACTCATAGGCACGGAAGGCGCGCAGACTTTTGGTTTTCAGGACAACTTCATCCGTTGCCCGGATCATTTCGAATTTCACCCTTTTAAAAAAGGCGAAATCATCCCGTTTGGCCCCCAGGAGCGGCTCATCGATGATGCGGTCGATGGTCGCCAGTTTAAAATTATCCGCGGCCGTGATCCTGAGGCGCTTGGCGCAGGCTTCAACCAGTTCCGGAGGAGCCTTGTCGCCTTCCTTGACCTTGCCCTCGATGGCGGCCGCGCCTTCCGGCGAGATAACCGAGTAATAACCATGAGAAAACATCATGCGGTAATCAGAGAGGCCGATTGCCTCGGCGCCGCCGGAACCACCTTCGGAAATCACAGAAATCATCGGCACTCGCAGCTTGGTCATGGCGTAAAGGTTCCTTGCAATCTGCTGGCCCGCGCCGGGATAGTCCTCCACTGGAAATGATCCGGGGGTGAAAATATAAAAATGAATGGGGATCCCTTCCGTCTGGGCAACCTGCATGAACCGCAGCGCCTTTTCATTGCCCCAGGGCATACAGGAACCGCCGTTGCGGTATTCCTCGCCATGCCCCTTTTCCTGGCCGATGACCATGACCTGCTGGGTGAAATTCCTGTTTTTTACCCGGCGGACAATAGTCGCCTTGGCCGCCACCATGGAGGGATCAATACTTGCCTCGTCCTCGCCTCCCAGTTCGGTGAAATCGTCATAGACATTTTCAAGAATATCCTGCAGGGTGAAACGGAGCGGACTGCGGACAATACGCACCCTTTCCATGGGGGAAAGATTTTCCTCGCACCGCTGCTCAAGAAAGGAGATGCTTTCCTCCAGAGTCCGCACCTGCTTCTGCAGCTCATCCTCGGCAACGTCGTAGAATGAGTTTTTGATATTTTCAAGCTTCTCCTGCAGACCGGCCAGGTTGCCCCATTCCATGCCATCCCTGATCTGGATCAGATAGGTAATGCGTTCCGCACATTTGAGAAGGCGTTTTCGTAAGTCTTCCATTAAAATGTCAATAAATTATCTATATTATCTTTAAGATAGGCGAGATTGGTCAGAATCGGATCTCCCGCCCCGTTTTTCCCTTCGATGAATACCTCATTGAGAAACTTCCGGCCCCGCTCCTTGGCCTCATCGAATGAATCCCCCCAGACAATGGCCAGCGCCAGGTTGGGGTCATAATCACTCGGGATGACATAGGGGCGGTCAAAAGGCACGTGGGTATAGACATCGGCCCATTCATGACGGGGAAATTCAAACCTGGAAATGGTTCCTATCCAGGGGGCGAAACCGCGACGGGTATCCTCCGCCACAATCCTGAATTCGATACTGGCCCCGCCGAACTCAACTTTCTTCTGGTTGTAGCCGATCCGGGCGCCCAGGGCGAGACGAATCTGCTCCCGGATCAGATTGGGCTGTTTCTTGTCGATGAAGCTGATGCGGGCGGAAACGTCATTCTCCACCTGAATGCGGGTATTGACCTCGAGCAGGTACGGCTGGCCGCCGCGGGAGACAATCCATTCCCAGGTGCCGACATTGTCGTAGCGCACATGGGCGGCAAGCTTTAACGAATAATGAACGATTTTGTCAAGGACATCTTTTGCATTGAACTCGTATGCAAAGCAGCCGTCGTCAAAACCGGGCGCCGCCTCCAGCCGTTTCTGTCGTCCGGTGCTCTGAATGGTACAGTTCCTGGTGCCGAAATGAATCCTTTCCCCATGCCGGCTGCAAACCAGCTGAACTTCCAGGTGATTGTAATCCCGCAGACGCTGTTCAATCAGCACGCCGCTGTCACCGAACTGGCGTTTGGCGTAATTCTGTACCTGGCGGTACGTTCGCCTGAATTCATCGATGCGGGTCACCTCTTCAATACCCATACCGCCGCCGCCGGCAGCGGCCTTGACCAGAATGGACGGATTCTTGATTTTCTGGGCCCGTTGATCATCAAGAAGTCGAGCGGCGATATCCTCCGCTTCCATTTCGTTGTAGATCGGCCCATCCGTGCCGGGAATAGTGGGAATGCCGAGGCGGTTGGCCACCCGCTTGGTATTTATTTTGTCGCCGAGATCGCGGATGACGTCCCATTTGGGACCGATAAAGGTAAGAGGCCGTTCGCGGATGGTCACCCTTCTGGCAAAACGGAAATCCTCGGAAAAAAAACCGTACCCGGGATGAATGGCGGTACAACCCGTATGATCGGCAACGGAGAGAATGTCATTGGGATCGGTATAACTTGCCACGCGCCAGGCGCGCTTGGAGGGTCCGACCTCCTGAATATAGGGATTGACATGCTCGGAGGCCTTGTCCGCTTCGGTATAGATCACGACAAAGTCAAGTCCCAGGTCCTGACAGGCCCTGGCAATCCTGATGGCGATCTCACCCCTGTTGGCTATAAGAACTTTTTCTTTCAAACTATGAACCTGAACCGGTATGGCCGGTATGGAGATTATGCACGTCCGTCATTCAGTTGTTGATTTTATTCTAGGCAGCAAGCGAATGTTTGACAAATCTCTTAACCCGCTTAATGTATTGGGAAACGAATATATTCTCTTCTCAGAACAGATTGTTGGTGTATTATACTCTTTTTTATTTCGGATGCCTACTCAAAGAAAAATGCTTATACATATTTCGCTTCGGCCCGTCAATTTTTTTTCTTGACATAAATGGCCTTTTCCCTTAGCCAGTAAGGAAAATGAGCGTTCTTGCGAAATTGCCAACCACAGATCCAAAAAACTTATGAAACATACCAATGGACAAAGATCAACCTCCTGCTGAATCGAACCAGTCCCTGCTTCGTCGACTTCTCCAATTTTCACGACTCACCACCCAACCCGACACCGCCGAAGACCTGGAGCAGGAAATCCAGGAACTGATCGAAGAAGGTGAAGAACAGGGGCTCATCTCCAGCCACGAAGGTCAGATGATCAGCTCCATCTTCGAATTCCGCGGCACCTTCACCAGGGAAATCATGACCCCGGCGACCGATATCGTCAGCGCGCCGGTAACCGCCTCGGCCTGCGACATCATCAAGCTCATCAAAAGCAAGGGGTACAGCCGCATTCCCATCTATGAACAAAGCCCGGACAACATCATCGGCTTTCTTCATGCCAAGCAACTGCTCACCTGCTCGACGGAAAACGGCCTGCCCTCCATCCGCGAAATGCTCAATCCTCCGGTTTTTGTCAAGGAGGAAGACAAAATCGTTTCCCTGCTGCTCGACTTCCAGACCCAGAAACGCCACATGGCCTTTGTCACCGACGAGTTCGGCGGCATCCGCGGCCTGGTGACCATGGAAGACATCCTGGAAGAAATCGTCGGCGAAATTGCCGATGAAACCGACATGCAGATCGAGGAATGGCAGGTTGTCAATGACACGACCGTTATCACCTCCGCCAAGGTCGACATTGAAAAAATCGAGGAATTCTTTGACCTCGAATTCCCGGAAGGGACCTATGAATCGGTGGGCGGCTTTATCATCAACCAGCTCGACCGCATTCCGGAAAACGGCGAGCAGACCACCTTCGGCCCGCTCACCTTTACCGTGCTTTCCGCCAGCAAGCGGCGCATCAGAAGTGTCAAGATAGAGAAAAACAACGGCTGATCGCGCGAGCCGAAATTTCATCCGACAACAGACCTCCGAAACAGATGACATCGATACCATTTTACGGGCGGCAGTCTCCCCTCCCGGAAGCATATAGACGTTTGCCGTTTTTTATCATGAGTGCGATGCTGCTTTGGCTTGCCTCTCCGGGTCCGGGTTTTTCAGCGCTGGCCTGGTTCGCCCTGATCCCACTGATAATCGGCTGTTCGGGGATTTTACCGCGGCAGGCCGCCCTGTTCGGTTTTACGGCCGGACTCCTCTACTATCTCCTCATGCTCTACTGGGTCGTCATCTCGCTTTCCACCTACGGCAACCTGCCCTGGTGGCTCTGCGCCATCGCCCTGATCCTGCTTGCCGCCTACATGAGTCTGTATCTCGCTTTTTTCTGCGCCGGTCTCAGCTGGTCCATGCGGACAACCGCACCGGTCTGGATCGGCCCGCTGCTCTGGGTGGCCCTTGATTACGTCCGTGGTTTTCTATTCAGCGGCTTTCCATGGCAGGATGCGGGATACACCCAGTTCTCCAACAGCCTCTTGATCCAAACAGCCGATCTGGCCGGGCACCACGGCATCACCTTTCTCCTTGTCCTGACCAACTGCCTCCTCGCAACGCTTCTTTTGCCGACGCCAAAGAAACGCGCATGGCGCGGCAAAACCCTCCTTCAGTGCGGCAGCGCTTTTGCCTTGCTTGGCGCGGCCTTTTTTTATTCATCGCTCCGGCTCGAAAATATCACGGCCGACATGGCAACCGCCCCGCGGCATCAGGTAACGGTAGTCCAGGGCAATATTGATCAGAACCAGAAGTGGCTGCCGGAAAACCAGCAAGACACGGTTGAACACTATATCAACTTGAGCGTCGAGGAGGCGAAGCGGCACAAGTCCCGGCTGGTCATCTGGCCGGAAACCGCCATGCCCTTCTATCCCCCGACGAGTCACCTCTTTCCCGAACTGCTGAACCGCACCGTGTTCAGCCATGACTTTTCGCTGCTCGCCGGCGCCCCCTATTTTGTTGACAGCGACGGCACGAAAGAATTTTACAACAGCGCCATGCTGATCCGCCCGGACGCGTCGCGCTCCATTTATTTCAAACAGCATCTTGTTCCCTTCGGCGAATATATCCCTTTGAGCGACGTCCTGCCGTTGCCCGGCCCGGTGGTTCAGACAGTGGGCAATTTTTCCCGGGGCCGCAGCGCCGAGCCCCTTGTTGACGGCAATGCCCGCCTCGGCATCCTCATCTGTTTTGAATCAATCTTTCCCGATCTTGCCCGCCGGACGGTGCAAGGCGGGGCAAACCTGCTGGTCAACATCACCAATGACGCATGGTTCGGCCGATCAAGCGCCTCCATTCAGCACCTGTCCATGGCAGTGCTGCGTGCCGTGGAAAATCGCCGCAGCCTGGCACGAGCCGCCAATACGGGAATCAGCTGCTTTATCGACCCCGCCGGCCGGATCAGCGGACAGACCCCGCTTTTTGTTGCCGCAAAAGAAAGCGCCGACCTCCCCCTGCTGATGCAGCCGGCGTTCTTCACCCGCACCGGCCACCTTTTCCCCGTTCTTTGCCTATTTCTGTTGATTCCCCTGGCAATCCTGATACGCAAAGGGCGAAAAACGACTCCGCTTTCCTGAACGCAATCCGTCCCACCAGCAGGCGGAGTTTTTCTTGGCGCATTTTCAATTTTCGTGTATATGAAAAGATTCAGTGCGGTTTTTATAAATCCATTCCTTACTCATCATTCCGTATAAAAAGAAAAGATATGTCAGCAGAACTGAAACAGCAACTTTACGAAATTCAAACAAGGCTGCTCGCCTTAAAGGAGCATCTTTGAATTAGCCGACAAAAGAGAAAAGCTCGAAGAACTCGAGGCGCTGAGCGCTCATCCCGATTTCTGGAATGACATCCCCAAGGCCAGGAAAATCCAGCAGGAAATAGGTAAACTGCAGTATCCCATTGAAGGATGGGAAGATCTGCATCAGATGATGGAAGACGCCGAAATTCTGCTTGAGCTCGCCATTGACGAAAAAGACGCGGAAACCGAGAAGGAGGCGACCCAGACCCTTGACCTTCTTGACGACAAAATGTCCGCCTTTGAACTGGAATGCATGTTCACCGGCGAGCACGACGAGAACAACGCCATGCTCACCATTCATGCAGGCGCCGGCGGGACCGAGGCACAGGACTGGACCGATATCCTCCTGCGCATGTATCTGCGCTGGGCCGAGCAGAAAGGTTTCACCACCGACATTCTTGATCTGCAGTCCGGCGATGAGGCGGGGGTAAAAAGCGTTACCATCATGGTCAAAGGCCGCTACGCATACGGCTATCTGCGTTCGGAGATGGGCATCCACCGCCTGGTGCGCATTTCTCCTTTTGATGCGGGCGGCAGGCGGCACACCTCTTTTGCCTCGGTGTTCATCTTCCCGGAACTTGACGACACCATCGAAGTGGAAATCAATGAAAAGGATCTGCGCATCGACACTTACCGGGCAAGCGGCGCCGGCGGCCAGCATGTCAACAAGACAAGCTCCGCCATCCGCATCACCCATCTGCCGACCAACATCGTTGTTCAGTGCCAGAATGAGCGATCCCAGCACCGCAACAAGGACACGGCGATGAAAATGCTCAAGGCGCGGCTCTACGAAAGGGAGAAGTCCCTGCAACAGGAGCAACGGGAAGACCTGGGCGGCGAGAAGAAGGAAATTGCCTGGGGCAGCCAGATCAGATCCTATGTCATGCAACCTTACCGACTGATCAAGGATCATCGTACCGGCCAGGAAAGCGGCAATGTCGACGCGGTGATGGACGGCAATCTCGATCCGTTTATCAAGGCCTATCTTCTGTGGCAGAAATAGTCAAGTCAACGTTTCCCGTTGGCTCACGTATCGCCCCAAAAGAGCTTTCATCGCAATCAAACTGTCGGCAAGCCAGTCAGGAGTCGAAAAAATTGAATCAAGATACCAATTCCTTTTTCTGACGCCTGCCGCGGCCACACACAATTGCGATGAAAGCCGACCGAAATGAGATTGCCCGCCTTGCCGAATCATGCGCCAAATGCGGGGCATGCACCTCGGTTTGCCCTGTTTACCAGGTGACGGGGCGGGAATCTCTGACCGCCAGGGGCCGGCTGCATCTCTTGAGCCGGCTTGCCTCTCCCCGCTCCGCCGCTTACGGCTCAATCTTCTCCGCCTGCCTTCTTTGCGGCGCCTGCAGCGATGCCTGCCCACGCAACATCGACACGCTTTCCCTCATCATCCAGGCCCGGGATGAAATTCCCGCGTATGCCCAGTGTCATTATGCGGAAAAGCTTCTTGCCAGAAAAACGCTGGCATCGCCGCTTCTGCTGGAAAAAATTTCACGACTCGGCAAAAATCTTGCCGGCCTCCTGCCCTCGACAAGCGGCCTGCGGCATAAACTGTTCCTGCTCGGCGACGATGCGTTCCCGGAACGCGGCGAACCATTCCCCACCCCGGCAAGGTGCGATTCATCTCCGCCCACCGTCAGCTACTTCAGCGGCTGCCTGGCCCGCTATCTTAACCCGGATATCCACGCCGCCACCGGGTTTCTTACCCAAAAATTTGCCGGCAGCAGCCTGCTTGCCCCCGAAGAGCAGCACTGCTGCGGACTTGCTTCTTTTTCCTCGGGAAAAATCGAGGAGGCCCGAGAACTGGCGCGAAAAAATATCGCTGCTTTTGCCGATCACTCCCTGCCCATTCTCACCTCCTGCGCCTCCTGCTACAGCCACTTACGCTCCTATCCAAAGCTCCTGGAGGATGACAACCACTGGGCCGGCAAGGCCGCGGACTTTGCCGGCAGGCTAGAGGAATTTTCCTCCTTTTTCCTGAAATACACCGAACGCCTGCCGGAAAAGAAGCCCGCCGGTCCAACCGGCAGCCGGTCCGCAATTTTTTACCACGATCCGTGCCACCTCCGCTTCGGCCCGGACAAAATCCTGACTCAGCCCAGGGAGCTCATCCGACAACTTACAGGGACAAAACCGATGGAAGCGGCCGCCGGCCCTCACTGCTGCGGACAGGGAGGCCTCTTTCACCTGGCACACCCTGATCTTTCGCAAAAAATCCTCTCCGGCGCCATGGCAAATTTCATGAAACTATCCGCCAAGCAAATTGTCACTACCTGCAGCGGCTGCCTTCTCCAATTACGTCAGGGCACAGGCAGCAGTGGACAAGACAAGGAGGTGCTTCACCTCGCCGTCTTGCTGGCCCGAGTTGCAGCCAGGCGCGAAAAAGGCTGAACTCCACGCTCTTCTTTTTTAAGCGGTTTCAAAATAACAGTTGAAAATTATTAGAATATCATGAACAATTATCCCCATTATGTCTTGCTTTTCCCCCTGTTAAATTCATTTTAGGAGGTGTTATGCGATTACAATCTTTTTTTCTCTTCACGCTTCTCGCTTTGCTTACGGCCGCCCTGCCTGCCCGCGCCGAGGTTGACTGGGAATCCACCGCATCTTTTAAGTCAGGCACCACCCCTCTTGATCTGGCCAGTTCCCTGAACGGCAAATACGTCTTTGTCCTCAGCAAGGGGATGGTGAACATTTACGCCAATGACGGGCAGCTCCAAGGCAGTATTGCCGTTGATCCTGCTTTCAACCGGATAGCCGTTTCCGGTCTTGACCTGGCCAACCTGGAGGACAAAATCTTCTTAAGCAGTGACACCAGCGGACAGGTTCAGGAGATAAGCTATTCCTTCATCGTCAAAATCGACACCACCGGTGCCCCCTTCCTCGGCGCCCCGAATGCACCTGTCACCCTGGTTGTTTTCAGTGATTTCCAGTGCCCCTACTGCGCCCGCCTGGCTCCCGTTTTTGAAGAGATTCTCGTCAAGAACCCGGATACCGTGAAAATCGCCTACAAGCATTTCCCCCTGCGTGGTCACAAGGAGGCCACCCCGGCGGCCATTGCCGCTGTCGCCGCCCACAAGCAGGGCAAATTCTGGCAGTATCACGATTCTCTTTTTCAAAATATGCAGCAGCTCAGTCCCCAGAAATTTCAGGAAATCGCCACATCGCTTCAGCTGAACATGGAACAGTTCAATAAAGACATGGCTGATCCGCAATCCATGGCCATCATCGGCAAGGACCAGCAGGAAGGTGTCGGGATCGGCGTCAAAGGCACCCCTTCGCTTTTTGTCAACGGCAGAACGGCCAAGGACAGAAGCGTCGCCGGCCTGCAAAAGATGATCGATGAAGAGCTGGCCAAAATTAAGGCAGGGAAATAACGGCACATGGCAAAGACAGCAGCGCAGCTGGAGTTGTCGTTTGCCGACAATGAAGCAGCCCGCCTGCTTTACGGCGACCTGAACCGGAATCTGCAGGCCATTGAAAAGTCGGCGGGCGTCACGGTCAAGGCCCGGGGAACAACCCTGACCATATCGGGCCTTGACCATGCAGTTGCCGCCACCGCCACCACATTAAACCAGCTCTATGACCTGATCGTTACCGGCTACCCGGTCTATCCCGCCGATGTTGCCTATGCCCTGCGGATCATGGAGCGCTCTCCCCGGGCCAATCTCAAGGAAATATTTCTGGACCAGGTCTACATCACGGCCAAACAGCGGATTGTTTCCCCCAAAAGCATCAACCAGAAGCTCTATATCGAGGCCATTCGCAACAACGACATTGCCTTCGGCATCGGCCCGGCCGGTACCGGAAAAACATATCTGGCGGTGGCCATGGCCATTGCCGCCTACAGCGCGGATCAGGTCAAATCGATTATCCTCACTCGACCGGCGGTCGAGGCGGGTGAAAATCTCGGTTTTCTGCCCGGGGATCTGGTGGAAAAGATCAATCCCTATCTTCGCCCTCTCCATGACGCCTTAAATGACATGCTGGGCCGGGAAAAGGCCAAGGATCTGATCGAACGGGAAATCATAGAAATCGCCCCCCTGGCCTTCATGCGCGGCAGAACCTTGAACAACGCCTTCGTCATCCTTGACGAAGCCCAGAACACCACCCCTGAACAAATGAAAATGTTTCTGACCCGTCTCGGCTTCAGTTCAAAAGCGGTCATCACCGGGGATATCACCCAGATCGACCTGCCTCATGAACGCGGCTCCGGCCTTATCCATGCGGCACGAATACTCCAGAAAGTCAAAGGCATCTCCTTCAGCTATTTCACCGATGTCGACGTGGTGCGCCATCCCCTGGTGCAGCAGATCATCCGGGCCTACGAGAAGGCGGGCAAGGGTCACTCAAACAAGGACAAAGGCCATGCCCGTTCTGGTGACAACAGAAATTGATCAGCTCTCCTGTTCATTGCGGCAAATGGAAAAAACAGCGGAAACGCTGCTTGCGCACACGGGAAGGAACGACTATGAACTGAGCATTCTGCTGGTTGACGACCGCAGAATGACCGAATTAAATTCCTCCTACCGCGGGAAACATACGCCCACCAATGTCCTCTCCTTCCCCATGCTGGACCCTGATGATGAAGAGGAGAACGGAATGCCGCGGCTGCTTGGCGATATCGTCATTTCACTTGACACGGCGGAACGGGAAGCGACGGAAACGGGCAGGAGCCTCGACGATTATCTGGCCGTCCTCTTGGTGCACGGCTATGTCCATCTCCTGGGCTTTGACCACGAACAGGGGGAGGAAGAAGAAGCCGGCATGCGCGCCATGGAAAAAAAATTTCTTGATTTGCTGGCAGTGCCAGGCCGCGGAATGACACCGCTTGGAGAATGATGAGGTGCACCGTTGATGCATGCCCGGCTTACAACCTTCCAGAATCAGGACGACTCAACGATTAACGATTTTACAAATTTATTTTTGCACTTGGAGAAGAAAAGGAAATGGCAAAACTAGCAATCAATGTCGACCACGTTGCCACCCTGAGACAGGCCAGAGGAATCACCGAACCAGACCCGGTGCTGGCCGCCGGCATCTGTGAACTTGCCGGGGCGGCAGGCATTGTCGTCCACCTGCGCGAAGACCGACGCCACATCCAGGACCGGGATGTAAAAATCCTGCGCGAGACGGTAAAAACCAAGTTGAATCTGGAAATGGGCGCGGCCGAGGAAATCATCGCCATTGCCCTCCAGGTGAAACCGGACATGGTGACCCTGGTCCCGGAAAAAAGAGCCGAACTGACCACCGAAGGAGGTCTTGACGTGGCAGGCCAACAGGAACACCTGACCAAAGTCATCGATCGCATGACGAATGCGTCGATACCGGTCAGCCTCTTCATCGATCCTGATTCCGCCCAGATTATTGCGGCAAAAAAAGCAGGGGCCGCCTTTGTCGAGATCCATACCGGCCGCTACAGCGACGCAATAACGGAAGAAGAGGCAAACAGGGAATTTGCCATGATTGCCGCTGCAGTGGATGAGGCCCATGCGGCCGGACTGCGAATCAATGCCGGCCACGGACTCAATTACCTCAACACGGCCCGGATTGCACGGCTGGGAAAAATCGAAGAACTGAGCATCGGCCATGCGATCATGGCCAGGGCGATATTTGTCGGACTTGACCAGGCGGTGCGGGAGATGCTGGCTCTCATCCCTTAAAAACCGGCCCCGACTCAGGCTTTCCGGTATTGCCCGATACAGTTCGTTTTTATCGAGGGGCCATTTCTTTTTCTTCGGGAGTCATGCCGCGAACGTAAATCTGCATCGTACTCTTCTGCAATTCGACCACCACCTGATTTTCCCGTTTATCGAGAACCCGGACGGTCTTGCCGATGGTGACCGACACACCGGGATACAAGGTACCATAAACATAGATGGATTCAGTGGCGGCCTGTTCGAGATCGCGGTCGAGCTGCGTCTCCATTTCGGTCAGCTGGTTATTTTTCTCCATGACTTCAGGCATCATCTTATTGAGTTCCGCGAGAATATTAGCCTTTTCGCCGCCGAAATCCTTGCCTTCCGCCTTTTTCATCTCATTGAGGGCGCTGATGTTCTTAAGAACCTCATTCATCCGGTTCGGCCAATAGGCCTTTGCCGCCTCAATCTGTCGTTTCCTTTTTTCCAGCTCAGGCCGCAGGCCGACAATAACTTCCGTCACCACCTCCGCCTCCGAGCCCAGTTCTTTCACATGCAAGCTGCCGCCGAGGATGTATTTGCCGCCGATAACCACGCCTTTGCCCTGCAACACGGTCATATTACCACCGGTTTTGACCCGGCCCTGAACGACAAAATTGTTCACGGTCAGGCTTCCCCGCGCCTCGATCTCGCCGAAATTCTCGCAGAAATCAATGGTGATATTCCCCTTGGCCCGCACCTCGGCATCAAGGCCAATCACCCCTCCGCTTATTTTGATATTACCGCCGGCAAGAATCTGGGCATTGTTCACGCCCTTGCCGACCACCACATCTCCCTTGCACTTAATCTTGAAACCGGGCAACACTTCCCCGGTTATTTCAAGACGGGTGCCGCAAAAGGCAATGTTTCCTACAGTCATGTCCACATCGCTTGCGACAACATGTTCGGCATACACCGCGGGCTTGCCGTCAGCCATGACAAACTTGCCGTCGATGGTCGCGGTCACATTGAGACCGTCTTCGCTCAGCTCCACACCGGGCCCGCATTTGATCGCAACATCCTTGCCTGGTTTGGGGACAATCTCCTCCCCCAGCACGTTTTGACCGGGAACACCGGCGGTGGCGGGTATTTTTTTCAACAGCAGCGAGCCTGCCGCCACATTGACAATGTTGCCGAGTTCACGAAAATCGACCCTGTCCTTGCCCATCATCTTCGACCGCAGTTGGCTGATGATGGATGGCTTCACCACCGGTTTTATTTTGGCGTTTTCACCGGGAACAACTTCTTTGCCGCCGGCCACAACGGTTTTTCCCTCCCGTGCGGGCGGCAGCTTCGACACAAAGCCGAAAACAACCCCGCGTTCCCGCACTTCCTTCAAAATGTCATCAAACGGCACATCGTCAAAGGAATACTCATCATCGACAAGCTGCAGGAAAGCCTTCAATTTGTCCTTGGTCAGCTTGAGCAGAAAACGGTCATTGCAGATTTTGACCGGTTTTTTTGACAGGTCTTCCATTATTCGATCAATTTTAGCTGTTTCCGTCCGCCAAAATCAAGATAACGGCAAACGGAAGAGGAATAAGAGGCACTTTCCCGGCACAACGCCTTTAATAATTTAGCACAATGTAGCAAAACAATTAAATTATCTTTTCCAACTGCTTGATTTTTTCATATTCACCGAGCACAACCAAGGTATCGCCACCGAGAATTATGGTGCCCAGGTTCGGATTAAACTGCATTTCACCGCCGCTCCGCTTAATGGCCACGACGATGAGATCAAAATCTTTACGAATATTGGAATCAAGCAGGGTTTTATTGACCAGTTGCCCCTTGACCGATACCAGTAACTCCTCGAGACGGAGGCCAAGCGCCCCGCCGTGCACGGTCAGATCGATAAAATCGGTCACCGTCGGACGCAGAACATGATGCGCCATCCTGGTTGCGCCGATGTAATAGGGCGAAAGAACCTTATTGGCGCCGGCCCGGAGAAGCTTCGTTTCAACCCCTTCAATTCCGCTTGAACGCGCCATGATATACAACTCGGAATTCAGTCCCCTGGCGGAAAGAACGATGTACACATTGTCTGCGTCGGAAGAGACGACGGCGATGAGCCCTTTCGCCTTTTTAACGCCCGCCTTAAGAAGCATATCGTCATTTGACGCCTGACCTTCAAGAAAAAGATAGCCGAGCTCCGAAAGTCTTGCGACAACCGCCGGATCATTTTCAATAACGACAAAAGGTTTGCCGCCGTCCTTCATCAACTTGGCAATAACCTGGCCGATACGCCCGAATCCGCAGATGATATAATGATTCGTCAATTCCGATACCTTTTTCTTCATGTTCAATCTCCCGTAAACAGCCTGGATTCTCCCTTCAACCACCGCCTCGGTGATATTGGTGAAAACCAGCATGACAAAACCGACCCCGATCAAGATGAGCACCATGGTGAAAACCCGCCCCTGGGGACTGAGATGAACCACCTCTCCATAACCCACCGTGGTGATAGTGATCAACGTCATATACAGGCCATCAACAAAACTGCTGTTTTCCAGCAGCATATAGCCAAAGGTGCCGAAAAGAAGAATGAGCACAAGAAGAAGCCCTGCCGTAACGGATTTATGCATGGCAGGGGCTCGCACATGGAAAGGGAAGAAAAATCGCTCTTGTCATAACGGCATTGCCTTGAAATTATTTTCACATTCAGTAAAGTTTTTCCCGCAACCAGCCGATGAATTTAGCATAAAGAAAAGTGTATGGAAAGATAAACAACGAGAGGCAAAAACCATCATGACCCGCCAGGAAGCTATCAGAATTCTCATGTTGAGTCCCTTTTATTTCCGCATGACCCTTGCCGACCGCAAGCTCCTGGTGTCGGAGTTCTGTTGCCTGCACAGCCCAAAAGAACAATAAGCCTCCTTGTTGCCGAATGCCTCCTGCCCGGTATATCCCGGCGCACTCCACCCCGCCCACCCCGCTTAATCCCGCAGCCGAATGAACATCTATTCATTTTTTATGGCGGAGTTTTCCATCTTGAGCTATAGTGATCTGCCATATATTATAAAATACTGCAATTACATCATGTTACGTTAAATTAAGCAATGTTGTTTCACCATCAAACTTTTTAAATCAAGGAGAGACGAGATGAACATCTTAATTTTCGGGCCCAACGGCAGCGGAAAAGGCACACAGGGTGCCAAAGTTCAAGAAAAATACAAAATTCCCCACATCGAGTCCGGTGCAATCTTCAGAAAAAACATCAAAGGCGGCACGGAACTGGGCAAAAAAGCCAAGGAATATATTGACCGCGGTGATCTGGTTCCCGACAACATCACCATTCCGATGATCCTTGACCGGCTGAAAGAAGATGACTGCAAAAAAGGCTGGCTGCTTGACGGGTTTCCCCGCAACAAGGTGCAGGCGGAAACCCTGGCCAAGGCATTGAAGGATGCGGGCATTGATCTGAATTACGTCATAGAGATCATGCTTGACCGTCAGATCGCCAAAGAACGTATCATGGGCCGCCGTTTGTGCGCCAACGACAACAATCATCCCAACCACATCGCTTTCGATGCGATCAAGCCGGTTGAGAAAGACGGCAGGCTGGTTTGCCGCGTCTGCGGCGGCGAACTGAGCACCCGAGCCGACGACCAGGATGAAGAAGCCATCGGCAAACGCCACAACATCTACTATGACACCAACACCGGTACCATGGCCGCGGTCAATTATTTCAAGGGCATTAACGGACCCAAGGTTATTTCCGTGGACGGCTCGGCCGGTATCAAGGAAGTGCTTGAATCCATCATGAAACAGCTTGATTAAAAAAAAGTCAAAGTGCGCTAAAATTTAAAGTGCCTAAAGTAAAAAGTTTTTCCCATCATAAAAAACCCATAACTTTAGGCACTTTAGTGCACTTATACATTCAGGCATTTTCTAATGTTCCTTCCTGCCAAACTCTTCCCATGATTTTTCATAAATATCATCCAGCGCCCGTTCGAGCTTGAGCCGGTATTCTTCCAGGCCGGCGTTGTCCAGCTCCAGCGGAACGAAAAAAGGTCTGCCGTAACAGAGAGCCACCCGGGAAAAGGGCAAGGGGATGGCGGTCCGGTCCCAGCTGCGGAAACTTTTATAGCGTGATGCCGCCCAGCCCACCGGCAGAATCGGCGCACCCGTCCTCGATGCCAGCAGGATCGTGCCGGCCTGGGCCTTGCGGGCCGGACCCTGCGAGCCGTCCGCCACCAGAACCACCGTTTTGCCGTTTCTCATCTCCCGCATCAAGCCTTTCATCGCGCCGATGGCCCCTTTGTTGCGCGACCCCCGCACCGTGGAAAACCCCTTGCCTTCAAGAATCCGGGCAATATATTCGCCGTCCTTGCTGGCACTGACCATGGCCACGAAGGGCACATGACGGGCATGGTGGACAATATAAATAACCCCGTAGTGCCAGAAGGAGACAATAAATGGTTTGTTGCCCGCAATCAGGTGACGGAAATGTTCATGGCCGTGCCGGGTCACCCGGCAGGTGGCAAACAACGCAAATGAAACGATACGAAACAGCAGCGGCGCAGCCCACAGGCAAAAGCGACGGAAAAGCCCCGCTTTTCCATGCCTGTCCCCTGACTCCTGATTCCCGCCCTTTACAGCCATTCTAATTCCTGTTCCTTCAAAAGCGTAATTTGATCCCTGATGTCGGCAGCCTCTTCAAAGGCCAGATCCCTGGCCTTGGCCATCATCTCTTTTTCCAGTTTTTTGATGCGGTTCCGCAGCTCCTTGAGGCTGACAAACTCCTCTCGGTTTTCAGCAGCCTGCTGCGGAGGAGCGGCAGGGGTACCCTCATAAATGGTTTCCATCGCGTTCTTGATGGAGGAGCGCACGGTTGTCGGCGTGATGCCGTGCCGCAGGTTAAACTCCCGCTGCAGCACCCTTCTCCTGTTTGTTTCATCAATGGTGCGCTGCATGGAGCCGGTCACCTTGTCGGCATAGAGAATCACCATGCCTTCGGCATTTCTGGCCGCCCGCCCACAGGTCTGAATCAGGGAACGATCACTGCGCAAAAATCCTTCCCTGTCCGCATCAAGCACGGCAACCAGCGACACTTCCGGAATATCAAGCCCCTCCCGCAGCAGGTTGATGCCGATCAGAACGTTGAATTCTCCCTGACGCAGTTCCCGCAGCAGCTCAATGCGCTCCAGGGTCTTGATGTCGGAGTGGAGATAGCGCACCCTGACTCCCAGTTTTTCGTAATAATCAGTCAGGTCTTCCGCCATCCGCTTGGTCAGGGTGGTGACAAGCACAGCCTCACCGCGGGATTCGCGCCGACGGATCTCTTCAAGCAGATCATCAACCTGGCTGTCGGCGGGCCGCACCTCAATGACGGGATCAAGCAGTCCGGTGGGCCTGATGATCTGCTCCACCACTTTGCCGCGGGCCCGTTCCTGTTCAAAATTGCCGGGGGTGGCGGAGACGTAGATCGCCTGGTTGATGCGACGGTCGAATTCATCGAACTGCAGGGGGCGGTTGTCCAGGGCGGAAGGCAAGCGGAAACCGAATTCCACCAGGGTCTGCTTGCGTGACCTGTCCCCCCGGTACATGCCGCCGATCTGAGGAATAGTGATATGGCTTTCATCGGCAAAAAGGATAAAATCCGGGGGAAAATAATCGAGCAGGGTGGGCGGCGCTTCTCCGGGCTGCCTGCCGGTCAGATGCCGACTGTAGTTTTCAATGCCGTTGCAGTAGCCGAGTTCGCCGATCATCTCCAGATCAAACATGGTTCGCTGCTCCAGACGCTGCGCCTCCACCAGCCGCCGTTCCTTTTCAAAAAAAGCGAGCCGTTCCCTCAGTTCGCCCTTGATGGTTTCCATGGCCCGGGCCAGCACCTCTTTTGAGGTGACAAAGTGGCTGCCCGGAAAAACCGTCACCTCTTCCATGACCCCCATCACCCTGCCCCGCAACGGGTCCACCAGGGAGATCGCCTCGATGGTATCACCGAAAAATTCCACCCGCAGGGCGCTGTCCTCCTCATAGGCGGGAAAAATTTCCATGACATCGCCCCGCACCCGGAAGGTGCCGCGATGAAAGGAATAATCGTTGCGTTCATAGAGCATGTAGACCAGCCGCCGCTGAATTTCCTGCAGCGGATAATCTTCCCCCCGTTTCAGGAAGAGATGCATGTTCTTGTATTCGTCCGGCGAACCGAGCCCGTATATGCAGGAAACACTGGCAACAATGACCACATCCCGGCGGGTCAGCAGTGAACGGGTGGCGGAATGACGCATTTTGTCGATGGCGTCGTTGATGGAGGAATCTTTTTCAATATAGGTGTCGGATTGCGGGATATAGGCCTCGGGCTGATAATAGTCATAGTAGCTGACAAAATATTCCACCGCGTTTTCCGGGAAAAGATCCTTGAACTCGGCAAAGAGCTGGGCGGCCAGGGTCTTGTTGGGGGCCATGACCAGGGCCGGCCGCTGGGTGCGGGCAATGACATGGGCCATGGTAAAGGTCTTGCCGGAACCGGTTACCCCCAGCAGAACCTGCTCCCGTTCTCCCCGCGCAATGCCCCGGCTCAGGTCGTCAATGGCCTTCGGCTGGTCGCCGGCCGGGGCAAAGGGGGAATGAATTTTAAAACCGGTGTTCATAGCCGCTGAAGGTGATGTCCCGTCTCTGCCCGTCCTGGTGGAGGAAAACCTTGGTGCCGTCGACAATTTTTCCCAGCCGGAAAATCGGCCGGCCATGCTGCGCGCACAATTTCTCCAGGGCTGCCCTGTTTTCGCCGGGCACGGTAAAGACAAGCTGATAATCTTCACCGCCGGACAGGGCGAAATCAAGCGCGGCAACCCCGAGGGACTCCGCAGCCGTGATCAGGGGGGCTGCCAGCGGCACCTGATCCGCTTCAATCTCCGCGCCGACATTACTTGCCTTGCACACATGGGCAAGATCCGTGGCCAGACCGTCGGAAAGATCCATCATGGCATGGATGAGCCCGCTGCCGGCCAACAGCCGGCCCAAGACAACCTGTGGAACGGGATCACAATGGGCGTTCACCAGCTGGACGTAGCGATGGTCATGCTGCATGTGCCGTCGACACAGTTCCAGACCGCAAGCGGCATTGCCGAGATGGCCACTCACCCACACCTCGTCACCCGGCAAGGCGCTATCCCGATAACAGACGTCTTTTCCGGCCATTTCACCGCAGATGGTAATGGTCAGCATGATTCGCTCCGGGGAGAAAACGGTGTCCCCACCCGCCAGCACCACGTCATAGTCGGAGAGGGCAGTAAAAACACCATCCAACAACCGGTCGACAACCTCCTTGGTACAGGCGGAGGGCAGGCCCAGGGCAAAAAGGGCGAAACGTGGTGTCCCGCCCATGGCGGCAATATCGCTCACGTTGACACTCACCGCCTTTCGTCCCAGCAATTGCGGGGGATGCCAGGACAAATCAAAATGCACCGACTCGATCAGCGTGTCCATGGTCCACAGGTCAACAATTCCGTCCGCTCCGGCAACAACGGCGCAGTCATCGCCGATGCCCTTGACAAGCCGGTCGGATGTTCGCTGCTGCCGCGCGATCTGTTCAATAATCTTTCTTTCAGCCAAATGCGTCATGGACGGCCTTGAAAAAAAACAGAAAAAATTGAGTTTAATGAATTCGTAAAAAGTCATTTTCGTAACGCAGAGACACGAAGCAACAAAGAAAACATATTGTTTCAAGAAGTAATTTCTTTGTGAGTTTGTCTCTCTGCGTTAAAATTTCATTTTTTTTTACGAGTTCATCAGGTTTACTCGCCCCCAGCATTGTCCTTCACCAGCTCAGGATGATGATCGGCAAGATAACGTTGCAAACACTTTCTCGCTTCGATGGAGGAGGAGCTTGCCAGCAATTGTGCCGCCAGCTCTTCCACCTCGTCCGACCGGCTTTTACGGATCATTTTTTTTATAAAAGGTATGGCCGGGGGGTGCATGCTGAAGGAATCCAGCCCCAGCCCAAGCAGCACGGGAAGATACTTTTCCTGTCCGGCCATCTCGCCGCAGATGCCGACCTCGATACCGCCCCGGTGACCGGATTGCACAACGTGGCTGATCATCCGCAGCACCGCCGGGTGCAGAGGCTCGTACATGTGGGCAACCTGCTCATTGCCCCGGTCAATGGCCAGGGCATACTGGATAAGATCATTGGTGCCGATACTGAAGAAATCAACCTCCCGCGCCAGGGTATCCGCCACCGCCACCGCACTCGGCACCTCCACCATAATGCCGAACTTGACATTCTCATCAAAAGGGATGCCCTGCCCTCGCAAATCCTCCCGCAATCGTGCAATAATTTCCTTTACCTGTATCAGTTCACAGTACGAGGATATCATGGGGAAAAGAATGCGAAGATTCCCAGCGGTGCTTGCCCTGAGCAGCGCCCTGAGCTGGGTGGTAAAAATGGCCGGCTCCCGCAGTGAATAGCGGATAGCCCGCAGTCCGAGGGCCGGGTTTGCCTCCCGGCATCTCTCGCCAGCCTTGCATCGTTTCACGGCCGCTCCTTTTCCCTGCCCGACAAACAGCTTGTCGCCCCCGACATCAAGGGTTCTGATCGTCACCGGAAACGGCGCGGCCAGCGACAGCAAATCGCGATACGCGTCCAAAAGGGTTTCCTCATCAGGGAGATGGTCTGCCGCCAGATAGAGATATTCACTTCGGAACAGTCCGACACCGGCGGCGCCACACTGAAAAGCCTGACTGATTTCGTCACCGCTTTCCAGGTTCGCCTCAACGTTTACCCGCATGCCGTCAACGGTTTCGGAACGCAGATGAGCATGGCCCGCCGCCTCAAGACTGTAACGCCGGAGATGACTCTGCCGTTCCTGATAACGGGATATCAGATCAACGGAGGGATTGATGAAAACACGGCCGGTGGAACCATCCAGAATAAGCAGATCACCATCATGAACCCCGGCGGCAATATCCTTGACCCCGACCACTGCGGGTATTCCCAAGGTGCGCGCCACAATGGCGGCGTGAGACGTTTCCCCGCCCATGGCGGCAAGGAAACCAACGCTGTTTCCGCGCATGTGCAGAATATCCTCCGGGGAAAAATCCCGGGCAACAAGAACCACTTTTCCGCCGTTCAGGGCAGGCAGCTTTTCCGTTCCGGACAGTTCGGCAAATATTCCCTCAACCGCATGGCGCACATCATCAAAGCGGGCCCTGATATAGGCATCATCCATGCGGGCGAAAAGCTTTTCCACGTGGGCAAGGGCCTTTTCCAGAGCCCACTCGGCGTTCGCCCTTTCCTTGTCGATGATTTCCAGCGTCCGCTCATAAAGAAATCTGTCCCGCAGCATGAGAAGATGGCTGTCAATGATGGCACCGTAGTCGGCGAGAACAGCGGAAATATGATCCCGCAGCCGGAGCAGCTTTTCTTCCGCTCGGGCAACGGCCTCACGGAAACGCTGCTGTTCCTGCGGAACCTCGGCACCTCCTATTTCCCGCTTCTGGACGGCACCCCCGCATCGGGCAAGCAAAGCCCGGCCGATGACGATTCCCGGCGAGACTCCGATGCCGAAAAACTCCGCCGTCTTGTCCTCGCGCCCGGCCCCGTTCATTGCTCGCCGAATCCTTCGGCTATGAGTCCGGCCAGGGCGGCAAGCGCCTCTTCCGCATCCGGTCCGCTCGCCTTGATGGAAACCGGCGTCCCCTTGGTACAGGCCATGGACATCACATCAAGAATACTCTTGCAATCGGCCTCCATGTCATCCTTGACCAGCTTGATTTCCGCCTCGAATTTCCTGGCCGTTTCCACCAGTATGGCCGATGTCCTGCCATGCAGGCCGAACCGGTTGGCGATTACCATCTCCCTTTGCCGGATTTCCATGATTATTTGACGACCCGGAGCACTGTTTTTTTCTTCTTCGGGGCGGTTTTTTTTTCTTTTTTCGGATCGCTGTTCGGCTTGGTGAAATCCACTGCCTTGATGTACCTTTTTTCACCACCCATGGTAAAAATATCCTTGCCGGTGAATTGCGCCGTCCTCAGCGTCCATACGACCTTCTGCGGCGGCACCGTCAGCAGCTGCATGCTCACATGCCACCACTCGTCCCGTTTCGCACTGTCCCGCTCAAAGCCGGTGACCAGCGCGTAAGTCAAGGTCTGCGGTTTTTCCGCAACGATAATGACAATATCACCTTCTTCGGTGGTCTCTTTTAAACGAAAAATCCTGTGCAGTTCTTCTACTATTTTTTCCATATACCTGCCATGTTGAAAAAAGCCTTGTGAAAAAAGGGGCGAGACACGCTGATGATCTCGATCATTCCGGTCCATTTCGATATCACATACAACGGCGGCAACAAAAAGGCAACAGCGGAAGGAATGATTGCGTCGTCCTTTTTTTTGCCGGAATATGCTGTTTCGTTCGTTTTTTTCGGGAAGAAGAAGGAGAGAGCCGACAAGCTATTTGCAAAAAAAATCGTTTCCATTGTATGTTATCCATTTGATGACTACAATATAAGACAATTTCAGCGGCGGGCCGGCAAACGGGTCACGTTTGGCTGCAAATTTCACTTTGCCGGATGACCGAATAGGCGGGACACACGGGAAAGATTCAAGCACGGAGTGCATGTTTTTTTTCTTTGGCGCCGGCCGGGGATCTCCGGAGAAATACGATTTCAGGTAAAAACATGGAACCTTTTCACATATCATTCTGTCTAACACCCAAAGACGGAACACTGAAAAAATTCGACGCTGTCGCCGGGGCACCACCATCTGAGGCAGTCATATTTGCAGACGGGAAACACCTGCTGACCAGGTTAGGATGCCGGGTGTTCCATGGGAAATGAAGAGCTGCAATCAGAAACCGAACAGCTGGTCCAGGCTTTTCTTGCAGGCGACAAACAGGCCTTTAATCGCCTGGTTCTGCTTTATCAGACAAAGGTCTACAATCTTGCGTTGAATTACGTCAAAAGTCCTGAAGAGGCAAATGACCTGGCCCAGGATATTTTCGTCACGGTATATAAGTCTCTCGGCAACCTGCGGGAGCGGAACAAATTTACATCATGGCTGTATCAGATAGCCATTAACCATTGCCGCAACCGTTACAAAAAACTGTCGCGCAGGGGGTATTTCAGCAACATCTCGCTCGACGACGAAGAGACGTTTATTCAGATTGTCGGAGATGAAGGACCGGAAAAAACGCTTCAGCAGGAAAACACTATCAGGATTGTTCGATCAGCCATTGATGCCATGGGCGAGGCGGAAAAAGAAATTCTTATTTTGCGTGATTTGCAGGAACTGGCATATGAAGAGATCAGCGCCATTCTGGACATCCCGCTGGGCACGGTAAAATCAAAACTTAACAGGGCCAGGTCTTCGCTGAAGGACCGTTTGAAAAAAATCTATAACGATTTATGAGTCTGCTTATGAAATGCGATGATTGTCAAAATTTATTCTCTTTCTATTATGATGGAGAAATTGCCTCGGACCAAAGGACGGCACTTGAATCTCATCTGCGCTCATGCAGTCATTGCAATCGGGAATGGCAGGCTTTCAAGGCCACCCTCTCCATTCTTCACCAGATGCCGACGGCAAAAGTCCCCCCCGGATTTCTCGCCGGCATTCACGGCAAACTCGAAAGCCGATCTTTTTCGGAAAAAATCAAGGAATGGCTGGCAGGGGCAACGGAAAGAAAAGTAGCGATTCCTACCGCTTTCGCCATGCTCGTCATCGGTTTTGCCTGCGCCTCCTTGCTCCAGATCATGCCCTTTTCCGGACAGCCGGGCACGACAACTCCCCAGCCCGACGCATCCTCACGGGCGGAGGTCAGCACTCCGGATTCACCGCCCCCCTCCCTGCTGGCCAAGAACATGCCGGAAAAAACAGGACATCAGGATTTTTACCCAGGCGTTCCCCAGCTGTCCGAGTATGAGGAAGACGACGCCACAGCCTTTCCCCAGTATGCCATGGTCCCCAGGCAGACGGAAAAAAAGGCCCCGACCGCGGTGGATTTCGTCTCAACCGGCGGCCATACGCATTCCTATATTGACAGGCCTCTGCTTTCCCTTTCCCGCTATCACCAGAAGCCCGCCATTCAACCGGATCTGCTGATTTCCATCCACGCGAGTGATCCGGCCGAACAATTGGCTGTGATGCGGCAGATCATGCAATCCCCCGACTGGCAGGCGGATATCTATAACCAGAATACCGTGTTACTTTCCGTTCCGGCCGGCAACTTTGATCAACTCCGCCGCATCTGCTGCCAGAAAACGTCGTCATTTACTCCCGCCTACGCCAGAGACAGCCGCTACATCTCTCCCAAACGCTTCCTGACCGTGGCGGTGACCCTTAATTAAGCAGCAACCACCATTTTTCACAATTCACCATAAGGAATGACTGCAATGCAAAGACACGGCAAAACACATTCACTGATGGCACTTCTCATCAGTGCATCAATTTTCTTCCTGACCCTGCCGGCATTCGCCGGCCGTCCGGACACCTTTGCCCCGCTGGTGGAAAAATACGGCGACACGGTCGTCAACATCTACACCACCCAGACCGTCAAATCACCCCCCATGACGTACCTCCCTTTCCCTGATCATCCGGCCGTGCCGGAACTTTTCAAAAAATTTTTTGAGCAGCCCGGCCCCAACGGCAACGGCTATCACGGTCAGGCCGTGCCGCAGAAGCGGACCAGTCTCGGTTCAGGTGTAATTATTTCGGCTGACGGCTATATCGTCACCAACAACCATGTTATTGATGAAGCGGATGAAATCAATGTGCGCTTTGCCAATCATGAAGAGTATGAAGCAAAAATAATCGGTCGTGACCCTAAAACCGACGTGGCCCTGATCAAGATCGAGCCGAAAGGCGCGTTACCCTATGTCGTGTTCGGCGACTCCGAACTGCTGAAAGTGGGCGATTGGGTGCTGGCCATCGGCAATCCATTCGGCTTTGAGCAGACCGTTACCGCAGGCATTGTCAGCGGCAAGGGCAGAACCCTGGGCAGCGGCGCCTATGAAAACTTCATCCAGACCGACGCCTCCATCAATCCAGGCAATTCCGGCGGGCCGCTTTTCAACATGGACGGCGAGATGGTCGGCATCAACACGGCGATCTACAGCCGCAGCGGCGGCAACATCGGCATCGGCTTTGCCATTCCCGTCAACATGGCAAAAAACGTGGTGGAGCAATTGAAGGAAACAGGCAAGGTTGTCCGAGGCTGGCTGGGCGTCATGATCCAGAACGTCAATCAGGATCTTGCCCAGAAATTCGGCCTCGACAGACCGATCGGCGCGCTGGTCGGCGAAGTCACACCGGATAGTCCGGCGGCAAAGGCCGGCATTGAGGCGGGTGATATCATTGTCGAATACAACGGCAAAGAAATTCTTGAGATGAGCATGCTGCCGAACCTTGTGGCCCAGACTCCGGTTGGGGAAAAGGCTGCGGTCGCCCTTATCCGTAACGGCAAAAAGAAAGAAGTCACGGTGACCATCGCCAAACTTGACGAGGAGACGGCACTTGCAGGGGAACAGTCAACCTCCGTGCTTGGCCTGACGGTGCAGGAACTGACCCCGGAACTGGCGCGCTCCTTTAACATCAAGGAAAAAGGGGGAGTCGTCATCGCCAATGTGGAACCGGGATCAGCCGCGGAGCAAGTCGGCCTGCAGCCGGGCGACTTGATTCTTGAGGTAAACCGCAAGGTCGTCAAGACTGTTGACGAATATAACCAGGCAATGGCGAATCTTGAAAAGAACAGCAGCATCCTGTTACGCGCTAAACGGGACAAACACACCCGTTTTGTGGTGATCGAACCGCAAAAATAACTCGTCATTCCCCCGCAGTAAGCAATTCGGGAAAAAGCTGAGGCCGCAAAGAACCATGATGTTCTTTACGGCCTCTTTTTTTTAAACAACCAGCCAACTGCGGGAATGCGAGATACGATTTTCCCCCTGTCAAACCTGACAACAGGAGGCGACCGCCGCCATGAGCCGGGTAACCAGCTCAGCGCTCTTCCTGCCCGGTTCCTTTTCAACAGCGGAATTGACATCCACGGCAAAAGGCCGGACTTCGGAAATAGCCCGAACGACATTGTCCGGACCAATTCCCCCTGCCAGTATCACCGGTTTCGCAAGCTGCAGCTCCTTGAGGCGTGCCCAGTCGAAAACCTGCCCCGTGCCGCCGCCCCGGGTTTTATGGTAGGTATCAAGCAGGAAAGCGGAAACCGCGTCTTCGTATGGTTTGAAATTTTCCGCGCTCAGCTCGGGGTGCACCTGAAAGGCCTTGACCACCCGCAGCTGAAACTGACGGCAATACTCCGGAGTTTCGACGCCGTGAAGCTGCAGCATGGTTAACCCGCAATACTGGACGATTTCCTGGACACGGGCAGCCTCCTCATTCATGAAAACCCCCACTGCATCAACAAAAGGAGGCAGGCGGCTGATTATTTCCCTGGCCGGCTCCGGGTTGATGTATCGTGGACTGTCCGGGACAAAAATAAATCCCAGGGCATCGACACCCGCGTCAACGGCATGACGCACATCGTTTCCATCCGTCATGCCGCAAATCTTGATCCGTGTTCTGGATCTCATTCATCCTCCTCAAAAAAATCAAAAAATAGGCAAAATGTCGAACCGGCAACTGAAAACGGATCAGTTTAACGCCCCATCAGTTCATGTACCGCAAGTTCACGACCGCCCGCGCGCATCAATGTCTCGCCAACCAGCACGGCAGCCACGCCTGCAGCCGCCAGGCGCCCGATGTCTTCCACCGTGCGAATACCTGATTCGCTGACCACGGGGATGGAATCCGGAATCAACTTCTTCAGCCGGAAGGTTGTCTCCAGATCCATGGAAAAATCCCTGAGGTTGCGGTTGTTGATGCCGATGAGCGGACTGTCAACCGCCAGGGCCTTTTCCAGATCCGCCTCGTCATGCACCTCAACGAGAACGTCCATGCCCAGCTCCCGGCTCTGAGCGAGAAAATCCGCCATCCGGTTTTTATCCAGAATAGCGGCGATGAGCAAAACGGCATCGGCGCCGAATTTTCGCGCCTGGGTGATCTGTGCCTCATGGATGATAAAATCCTTGCGCAGCACCGGCAGCTGCACTGCCTGCCGCACTTGAGGAATATAGGAAAGACTGCCCTGGAAAAATTTTTCGTCGGTAAGCACAGAAATGGCCTGAGCCCCGCCCGCTTCATACTCCCGGGCAATGCGCACCGGGTCAAAATCCGGGCAGATGACCCCCTTGGACGGCGAGGCTTTTTTGGCTTCGGCAATAAGGGCGACTCCCGCAAAATCGATAAGGGCTTGCCGGAATCCCCGGGGCGGCGCAACTTCCTCAATCGGTTCGCCGAGTCCGGAAGCCAGCAAACGACTCACCTCACGCAGTTTTTCTTCGACAATGGTATCTAAAATCAAGGATCACCCCGCATCCCGGCAAAATTTTATCAAAGCCTCAAGCTTTGCCATGGCAGCCCCCGACATAATGGTCTCGCGGGCCAGTGCAACTCCGGAATGAAGATCAGATGCTTTCCCGGCCGCCATCAAAGCCGCGCCGCTGTTCATCAGGACCATGTCAAGCCGCGGTCCGGCTTCACCCCGCAAAACCGAACGCAACTGTTCGGCCGAAGCCTCAGCCGTCCTGCCGCCCTTGATCTCTTGCAGGGTCGCGCGCTTTAAACCCACGTCTTCGGGTTTGATGGTATACGTCGTCACCTTGCCGTTATGGAGGTCGGCCACCGCGGTTTCGCCGGTGATGGTGATCTCGTCGATGTTCCCCGCGCCGCAGACCACCAGGGCCCGAAGGACGGAAAACCGGGCCAGCACATTGGCAAGCTTCTCAATCAAAGTCGGGGTATAGACACCCAGCACATAGACATTGGCATTGGCCGGATTGGTCAACGGCCCCAGCACATTAAAAACCGTCCTGATGCCGATTTCCCGGCGGGGACCGATGGCATGTTTCATCGATCCATGCAGCATGGGGGCGAACATGAAGCCGATACCGACCTGACGGATGCAGGCGCCGATCTGCGGCGCGCTGAGATTCAAATTGACGCCAAGGGCTTCCAGCACATCGGCGCTGCCGCAATGACTGGACACGGAACGATTGCCGTGCTTGGCCACCGCGACCCCGGCACCCGCCACCACAAAAGACGACGTTGTCGACACATTGAAGGTGCCGGACAAGTCGCCGCCGGTGCCGACCGTATCGACCAGAATGTCGCCCTTGTCCGCTCCGTCAACCCGGGTCGCTTTCTCCCGCATGACCAGGGCAGCTCCGGCAATTTCATCAATGGTTTCACCTTTCATCCGCAGCGCGGTTATAAAGGAGGCTATCTGGGCCGGGGTTGATTCGCCGCCCATGATCTCGTGCATGACACCGACCATTTCCTCCTCGGCAAGATCAATCCCTTCTACAACCTTGGCAATGGCTTCCCTGATCATATATGACTCCTGCAGCTCATTTTAATTAGATTTCCCACCAGGTGGGAGTCCTCGTTTCGCGAGGAGGCAAAAAAACTAGGCAAAATACATCTTTTCGTAATCCGGGCTGACGAAATTTCGCAAGAGCTGGACACCATCCGGGGTCATGATGGACTCAGGATGAAACTGAACCCCCTCCACCATCAGGGTTTTGTGACGCACCCCCATCAGTTCGCCCTGATCCGTCCGGGCGGTTTTGATCAGACAATCCGGAAAGGACTCATCGCCGACCACCAGCGAATGGTAGCGCATGCCGTCAAAAGGATTGGGAAGATTGGTGAAAACTCCCTTGCCGTCGTGATGAATGGCGCTGGTTTTCCCATGCATGACGCGGCCGGCCCGCACCGTCCGGCCACCGAATGCCTCGCCGATGGACTGATGGCCGAGACAGACTCCAAGCACCGGGATAACCCCGGCAAAATGGCGGATGGCGGCAATGGAAATGCCGGCCTGGGCAGGGTCACAGGGTCCGGGTGAAATCAGCAGCCGATCCGGCCTGATTTTTTCAATAAAGGAAATATCCACTTCATCATTGCGGAAAACCTGGAGTTTTTCCCCGAATCCACCGATGGTCTGGACGATATTATAAGTAAAAGAGTCGTAATTATCGATAATGACGATCATGTCCGCTAAAATCCTTTTTCCGCCAGTTCCACGGCCCGCCTGAGTCCACGAGACTTGTTCAGCGTCTCCTGATATTCCATTTCCGGATCTGAATCCGCCACGATTCCGGCCCCGGCCTGCACCCAGAGATTATCATCCTGCATAACGAAGGTGCGGATGGTGATACAGAAATCCATGTTGCCGGAAAACCCGAAGTAACCCACGGCACCGGCATAGGGCCCCCGCCGTTCCGGTTCAAGCTCCTCAATGATCTCCATGGCCCGGATCTTGGGAGCACCGCTGACCGTGCCGGCCGGGAAACAGGCCCGCACCACATCAAACTGATCCTTGCCGGCCGCCAGTTGCCCGCGTACCCCGGAAACAATGTGCATGACATGGCTGTATCGCTCAATGACCAGCAGATCATGGGTTTCCACCGTTCCGTATTCCGCTACCCGTCCCACGTCATTGCGTCCGAGGTCCACCAGCATCAGATGCTCGGCCCTTTCTTTCGGGTCGGCCAGCAGTTCTTTTTCCAGGGCAAGATCCTCTTCCCGTGTTTTCCCCCGCGGCCTGGTGCCGGCAATGGGCCGCACCTCGATCTTCTCTTCCTCCAGCCGCACCAGGATTTCCGGCGATGAACCGATCTGGATGTTTTTGCCCAGCTTCAGATAAAAAAGATAGGGACTCGGGTTGATATGGCGCAACGCCCGGTAGAGCATGAAGGGCGGCAGGTAGGTCCGGCTGTGAAAACGCTGGGAAAGCACCACCTGAATGATGTCGCCTGCCATGATATATTCCTTGGCACGTTTCACCATGGCCTTGAACGACTCTTCACTCATGTTGGAGGAAAAACGGTGCCGATGCCCGGTTTGGTCGCCGTCAACCACATCATAGGGAAGAGGCCTGCGCCGCAGTCGATTTATCATGGCGTCGATCTGCCGGCATGCCTTGACATACAGCTCTTCCAGTCCCTGACCATCTTCCAGGACAACACAGTTGACCACGGTCAGGGTCTGCTTCAGATTGTCATAAATGAGCACTATACGGGGAACCATGAAGGAGCTGTCCGGAAACTCCGCCAGCGGCGGATTTATTTCCGGCAGTTTCTCCATGAAGCGGACCATGTCATACCCGAGATAACCGACCGCGCCGCCGAAAAACCGGGGCAGGAAATCGCTTTCCCGACAGGCCTGAAAAGAGGCAAGCACCGCCTTGAGCTCAGCAAGAGGATCTCCGGTGCTTTCTTCAATCCGGCCGTCACGCTGGATGACGATCCTGTTCCCCCGACTTTCAAAGGTCAGGAGAGGATCAAGTCCGATAAAGGAATAACGCCCCCATTTTTCTCCGCCCTCGAGACTTTCCAGCAGAAAAGCATGGGACTCATCCCCCGCGACTTTGGCAAAAACCGTCAACGGCGTGTCCAGATCAGCAACAATCTCCCGACAGACGGGAATAAGCCGCGCCTTGTCCGCCAGTTTTATAAAATCGCCCAACTCCGGCTTATGCATAATTTAAGTCAAGCCTCCAGGCCGGGAACGGTTTCCCGCTTCCCGGCAAAAAAAAAGCCATGGGAACCGCATAGGCGCCCATGGCATATTTCTTCACTCCAGATAAAGACAAAAAAAGATTCGGCTCTGTCATTGTTCACACCCCCTGTCACGACAGGGGACAGCGGAACTCCTACGCAGCGGAAGCGGCGGCGATAAAGCTGTTTACTCTTTTGGTCAAACGAGAAACCTTGCGTGAGGCATTCTGCTTGTGCAGAGTTCCCTTGGACGCGGCTTTCTGGATGACCGGAATAGCAGCCCTTAAGGCTGCCTGGGCCTGATCGACAGACTCCTGAGCAATAGCCGCATCCACCGCTTTGATTGCGGTTTTCACCATGCTGCGGTTTGACCTGTTGCGCGCCCGACTGAGAAGACTCTGCCGATTTCTTTTGCTTGCTGATTTATGATTAGCCAAAATAGTTCTCCTCTTGTTGCAAAATGCCGTAAAACTCTCAGCCTCTTTACCGTATCAATAAAAAGGCGAAACTGTTTCAAATTAGAAAAGAATTTATATAAATTACTTTCCTGCCGATGTCAAGCACCAACATCTCCTTTCTTTTTTTTCCAAAAAAAGTCGAAAAACCCTTTCCAGCCTCGCATAATTCGTTAATATCATATATATATTTAATGAATGGAAACAAAAAATCCCGACTTTTAAAAATGCCGCCAGGAGAAAAATTAAAAGTTCATGCTTGAAGCGCTCAAATCACTCCGATGGCAGGATGTTGTCGACATCCTGCTTGTTTCCTACATTATCTACCGCATCATCCTGATAATCAAGGGAACACGGGCCGCACAGATGCTGATCGGCATCGGCGTCCTGATCGTTGTCTATTTCGGCGCCCGCGAGCTTGAGCTCATGACCCTCTACTGGCTGCTGGGCACCTTCCTCAGTTCCATTTTCCTGATCATCATTATCGTTTTCCAAAGGGACATCAGGCGCGCTCTGACCGAGGTGGGACAAACACCATTCAGCAAGATGACGGAAGAAACCGTTCAGTCCATCGACGAAATCGTCCATGCCGCCAAATATCTTTCCGACCGGAAGACCGGCGCCCTCATCGTCATTGAACGGGAAACCGGACTGAAAGACTACATCGAATCGTCCCACATTATCGACGCCAGACTGTCCATGGAACTGCTGGTCAGCCTCTTTCACACCTCCTCGCCGCTTCATGACGGCGGGGTTATTATCCACAAGAACAGAATCCTCACCGCCTGCTCCGTGTTGCCGTTGACCAAAAACCCGTATATCAGCAAAAAACTCGGCACCCGTCACCGGGCGGCCATCGGCATCTCCGAGGAAACGGATGCCGTGGTGGTGGTGGTTTCCGAGGAAACCCGTCAGATCTCCCTCGTTCTGCACGGCGGTATAACCAGCGGCCTCGACATTCCCTCTTTGCGCAGCCGCCTTGAGGGAATTCTTACTCCCAAGGAATTCGACACAACCAAATGGAAAACCTGGCTTCAAAGAAAATAAAACAATGGTTCAACCGGCCCTGGCCGAAAAACTGGGTACTCAAACTTATCTCTTTTTTCTTTGCCCTTTTTCTTTGGTATTTTGTGGTCGGCGAAGATAAAATCGACAAGACCATTAACATCCCGGTGGAGATTCTCAACCTGCCTGCCGACCTGACCATTTCCAATCAGTTCAAGAATGAGCTGGAAATCACGGTAAACGGCCCCAGGGGCCTTATTCGCAACCTCGACGAGGAACGTATTTACCGCCCCATCGACCTTTCCAGGGCCAAGCCCGGCACCAGGGCTTTCCAGAACACGGAAGATTCCATTTCCCTGCCCCGGGGTGTTCGCCTGCTGCGCGTTAAACCGACCGATATCATCCTGCAACTTGACAAACTGATAAAAAAAGATATTCCTGTGCTGGCCACGGCCAAGGGACAGCCACCAGCAGGCTACGAACTGGTCTCCATTACTATCGATCCGCCGGCAATTCCGGTGACAGGGCCGCAGATTGTGGTGGAGCAGTGTGACTCCATCGCCACCCTGCCCATCGACATTTCTCACCTGACCGAATCGACGACCAGCGCGGTTGCCCTGGAGCTTGCGGATCCCATCCGCGATCTGGTCGGCGACCCGATTGTCAACGCAACCATCATTATTCAGGAAAAAAAGGAGAAAAAAACGGTCAAGGGCATTCCAATCAGGTTGCTGCTCAGCGGCAAGAAGACATATACCCTGACCCCTGAAACGGTCGCGGTCACGGCGCTTATTCCCTACACAACGGCGCGCAAGACCAAAGACCTGAAAACATTGTTTCGCGCCCGCATCATCGGAGTTGAACTTCCCGCCGGCACCCATAAGTTGACGGTTGAAGTCACCCCGGCCGAGGACATTGAAGTCATCGCCATCAGTCCGGAAACAGCTCTTGCGGATATCAAGGAAGAAAAAAACGGCATCGACCAATAATCACGGGAAAAGACGTTTTACGTCGCCGTGAAAGGAATAACATTATGAGAAGACTATTTGGCACCGACGGGGTGCGTGGCGTCGCCAACACCTATCCCATGACCACTGAAATCGCCATGCAGATCGGCCGCGGCATTGCCTTTCAGGTGAAGGATTTCAAGCATGGCCATCGCATTGTCATCGGCAAGGACACCCGGCTTTCCTGCTACATGCTGGAAAATGCCCTGGCCGCCGGAATCTGCTCCATGGGGGTGGATGTCCTGCTGTGCGGCCCACTGCCCACACCGGGCATTGCCTTTATCACCACCAGTATGCGCGCCGATGCCGGGGTTGTCATTTCCGCCTCGCACAATCCCTTTCAGGACAACGGCATCAAGATATTTTCCGGTGACGGCTTCAAGCTGCCCGACGAGCGGGAGGCGGACATCGAGGATCTCATTTTTTCCCAGAAAATGGCGGCCCTGCGTCCGGTGGCGGATGAGGTCGGCAAAGCGGCGCGCATCGAGGACGCCCGGGGCCGGTACATTGTTTTTCTCAAGAATACCTTTCCACGCAATTACACCCTGGATGGATTCCACATCGTCCTCGACTGCGCAAACGGCGCGACATACGGTGTCGCCCCCCATGTTTTTGAAGAGCTGGGCGCCAAGGTGACAAAAATCGGGGTGGAACCGGACGGCAAAAACATCAATCACGAATGCGGCGCGCTTCACCCACGCCTCATGGCCGATCAGGTCAAAAAACTGGGAGCGGACATGGGGATTGCCCTGGACGGCGACGGCGATCGGGTCATCGTTGCCGATGAAAAGGGTAACATTGTCGACGGCGACCACATCATGGCCATCTGCGCCGCCGATCTCCTCAGCCGCAAGAAACTGAAGAAAAAAACCCTGGTTGCCACCGTCATGAGCAATATGGGGCTGGAAATGGCCATGGAAAACATGGGCGGCAAAATGGTCCGCGCCCAGGTGGGAGACCGGTACGTGGTGGAAATGATGCGCCAGCACAATTACTCTTTCGGAGGGGAGCAGTCCGGACACCTGATCTTTCTTGAACACAACACCACCGGCGACGGCATCCTCGCCGCCCTGCAACTGCTTGCCATCATGATCAAACGGCGCAAACCGATTTCCGAACTGGCTTCCATCATGGAAACATTCCCCCAGGTCTTGAAAAACGTCAGAACATCCAAACGAATCGACCTTGACCTGGTGCCGAAATTCAAGGAAACGACGCAACGCATGGAAAAAAAACTGGGCAGTGACGGCCGCATCCTGGTCAGGCTTTCCGGCACCGAACCGGTTGTGCGCGTGATGCTGGAAGGGAAAAACATGGACACCATCGACACCATGGCGGACGAACTCTGCGAACTGATCAGGAAGGCGGATTAGCACGACTGGTCCGACTGGTCCAACTGGTCTGACTAGTCCGACTGGTCTGGCTGGTCTGGCTGGTCCGACGAGTAGGACCAGTCAGACTAATAGGACCAGTTAGACCAATAGGACCAATATGAAGCTTCGCCTCGACAAACTGCTCCTGCTGCGCAATCTTGCGGAAAGCCGCCACAAGGCCCAGGCTCTTATCGGAGCGGGACAGGTCCTGGTCAACGGCCGGATGGTCGACAAGGCCGGAACGCTGGTTGGCGACGATGCGACCATTGATCTCAAGGAAAAATGCCCCTACGTCAGCCGGGGAGGGTTGAAGCTGGCCCGGGCCCTGGAATTTTTCGCCCTTGATCCGACAGGACTCGTCTGCGCGGACATCGGCGCCTCCACCGGTGGCTTCACCGACTGCCTGCTGCAGGCCGGCGCAGCCAGGGTATACGCCGTGGACGTCGGCTACGGACAACTTGACTGGAAACTCAGGCAGGACTCCCGGGTGGTGGTCATGGAACGGACCAATGCCCGGCATCTGCAACCCGGCGACATCCCGGAATTACTTGATCTTGCGGTGATTGACGCAAGCTTTATTTCACTCAAGCTGCTGCTGCCGCCGATACTCCCCCTGCTGAAAAGCAACCATGCCGTCATCGCCCTGATCAAGCCGCAATTCGAGGTGGGCAAGGGCAAGGTCGGCAAGGGCGGTGTGGTCCGAAACCAGGAACTGCATGCCGAGGTGGTTGAAGAAATCAGCCGTTTTGCCGCCTCGCTCCAACTCGCTTCCCATGGGGTGATAGAGTCGCCCATCCTCGGCCCCAAAGGGAACAAGGAATTTCTGATTTATCTCGGTGCAATAAATCGGCTTTCAATTTGACTTGACGCCCCGATAATGCTAATTTACAAAACGTAACGCAGCAGTCGGCAATTCCGTAACGCCATCAATTCTGTATTTTGGAGATTCAAACTGATGAAAAAAACAAAAAAGACAATATTCAGGCACCTTGCCACATGCCTCGGGATATCCTTGTTTTCCTTTTTCCTTGCAGCACCGGTATCCGCCGCTGAATATGTCAGCGTAAACAAGGACGGTGCCAATATCCGTTCCGGTCCCGGCACCAACGAAGAGGTGTACTGGGAAGTTTTCAAGGATTTTCCACTCAAAGTCTTGCAGCGCAAGGACAAATGGGCAAAAATCGAAGATTTTGAAGGCGATAGCGGCTGGATTTTCGATTCACTCTTGAGCGACAAAAAAACCGTTATCATCAAGGTAAAAAAAGCCAACATCCGGGTAGGCCCCGGCGAAAACTATGAAGTCGTCGCCTCGGCCCTCTACGGCGTCGTCTTTGCCCCCACCAAAACCGAAGGCGAATGGCTGCAGGTCAGTCATACCGACGGCACCACGGGCTGGATCCACAAATCACTGGTCTGGCCGTAAACGGCACTTGAGAATGAGCAATGGATAATTGATAATTGATAATTGATAATTGGCGGAAAGTTGTTGTTTCCGCATTCATTGTCAATTATCCATTTGCAACCGCACAGCCAAACTCTACCGGGCAGCGCACCGTGTGGCCGGCCTTGTTCTGAAAAAGCAGGTATCCGCTGCAGACACCGAAAAGCAGCAGATCTCGGGTGATCTCGACATCCTTGCGGCAATAGTCGATTATCTTGTCAAAGCGGCCCTCCTTATACCACTGCAGGGCCAGCAACCCGCTGCCGCTTTTTTTGATGCCCAGGGTTTTTTCCGCCAGACGCTCCAGACTGAGCCGGTAACCGAGCCTGTTTTTCACCTCTTCAAGGATGTCCAGGGAGGGAAGCCGAGCAAGGTCAAAGTCCGTGTAGGCAGACAGGACGCGGTAGTCAAAACGTTTGTTGTTAAATCCCACCACCAGATCAAGCCCGCGCAAATGCGCGATCAGCTCAGCCATCTGCTCCTCGCGGTAGACAAAAAAATCACCCTTTTCTCCGTCATAAACCACGGCCACGCTGACCCCCATCTTCTCCGCCCGGTGCCAGCCCCCCACTTCGTCGGCCGAACGCTTGGTCTCCACATCAAAAACCCCGTATCGCCTGGGCAGCTCACGCCTGATCCCGGTCGATGCCGGCACGACCATCTTCCTGTTTTTCTCCTTTTGATCCACGAAAGCAGCGGCATGTCCTGCGACAACCGATTCTTCCAGCAGGCCGTCCAGCACCGCAAGAGCTGCCGCCTTGTCAATCGGCCTGTTGCCGGAACCGCATTTCGGTGAATGAACACAGCTCGGGCATCCGGCCTGGCAGGAACAATCGATGATTGTCTTACGGCTCACCTGCAGCAGCTCCCTGATGCGTTGAAAAACCTGGCGGGCCAGTCCCACCCCGCCGGCATACCCATCATAGATGAATATTGCCGAAACCTGCAGCTGGGGGTGAAAGGGGTAGGAAATACCGCCCACGTCATTACGGTCGCACAGCACCAGCAGAGGAAAAACCCCGATGGCGGCGTGCTCCACGGCGTGAATGCCGCCCATGAAGTGCATCTCCCGCTTTTCCAGCTTGTGCTGCAGTGAAAGCGGCACCTCGAACCACAGGCCTTCCGTTTCAAAAACCTGGGGAGGCAAATCAAGATATTCAGTGCCGATGGTCTTCTGGCCCCGGAGCAGTTTCCGCTGGAAACCGGTGACCTGATCGGTGACTCGCAGGAAACCAAGGGATGCCCTGATATTGCCCAGTTGCACATTCTCATGCACATCGAGAATTTCCGTTTCCTTGGTTGACATCGCCCGGGTGAAATAGTTGAGCCGTGCCTGCCGAACCAGAATCAGGCGGGCGTCAAGATCAAGGCGCTCAACCAGCCAGGTGACACCCATGTGAAGATATACGGCGCCGGGATGACACTCCTTGAAGCAACGATGCTCATCGATTTCGCCGATCAGTTCATGATCACTGCTTCTTCTGATGGTGTAATTCTTGCCGCTGCCGCGCAGATCAACCTCACGCTGGGGATATTTGCGGTTGGTGAACCAGGTATCACCCGCGGCGTTTAACAGAAGCTCCCCTGATCCGGTAAGATCCTCCGCCTCCCGCAGACACTGGGCCACGGCAAGAAGCGGCTCATTTCTGCTCAAAGGAACCTCGGCGGCGGCACAGACGAGATGACGCCGCATAATGACCTGATTAAAGGGATTCAACACCGCATCCTCCACCGGACGCTCGAAAAAATCCCGGGGATGGCGCATGAAATACTGATCCAGGGCATCCTCCTGGGCAAGGAGAAGAACGAGGGAATCACGCTGCCGTCGACCTACCCGGCCACCCCGTTGCCAGGTCGACATGATGGAGCCGGGATAGCCGACCAGAATGCAGATATCAAGATTTCCTATGTCAATGCCGAGCTCAAGGGCGCTGGTGGAAACAACGCCCAGCAACTCACCGTCGGCCAGCCGCGCCTCGATTTCCCGCCTATCCTCCGGCAGGAACCCGGCCCGATAGGCGGCAAGCTTTTGCCGCAACGGCCCGAGGCGTGACTGGGTCCAGCCGGCGACCAGCTCGGTCATTTTACGTGACTGGGTATAAACGATGGCCCTTAATCCACGCTTCAGCGCTGCCTCGAGCATCTGGCTTGCCGTCGAGGCAGCCCCTTCCAAGGGATCAAACAGAATAAAATGCTGATTGCCTCTGGGCGCTCCGGTCGTGCCGATCAACTCCACCGGACGGCCCAGCAGATCATTGCCGAGCGTTTCCGGGTTGCCCACGGTGGCGGAAAAAAGCAGAAACCGTGGATCCGCGCCATGCAACCGGCAGATACGCTGCAGCCGTCTGATCACCCAGGCCACATGGCTGCCGAAAACACCGCGGTAGGTGTGCGCTTCATCCAGCACCACGAAACGCAGATTTTTCCAAAAGGACGACCAGCTGCCGTGGTAAGGGAGCATGGAGAGATGCAGCATGTCCGGGTTGGAGATCAGGATATTGGGGGGATTCTCCCGCATCCTGCCGCGCCGGTAAACGGAGGTGTCGCCGTCATACACCGCGGCGCTCATCGGTTTTTCCAGCTGCATCGACCTGATCAGCTCCTGAACGGAGCGCAGTTGATCCTGGGCCAGCGCCTTCAGGGGAAAGAGATAAAGGGCGGTGGTTGCGGCATTTTCCAGAATTTTTTCACAGACCGGCAGGTTGAATATCAGACTCTTGCCGCTGGCAGTGGGTGTCGCGACAAGAATATCCCTGCCCTGCCTGATCTTCTCCATGGCCTGGACCTGATGGCTGTAAAGAGCCTCGATCCCCAGCTCGATAAGGGCTTTGCGCAGCGGCGCGGCAAAAGCAGGTGCCAGAACGGAGTGAGATGCCGCACTGGCGGCAATGCGCTCATGGTGCACCACCTGTGGGCCGAAACGGGGAGAGGCCTTGAGGGATGTTATATATTCGTCTACTGTTCCGGATCGGTTGTGCATGATCGCATTTTATTTTCGCAGTTGGTTAGCCCAGAGGAGCCGGAAGACAGAAGCCAGAAGAAAAAAATGCAGTTATTCCGGCTCCTGACTCCTGACTCCTGTCTTCTCAAAAAAAATACCCTGCCGGCAAAGTGCATTTCGTATTTCCCATTGAAAGGATGCGGGAAAAAGGATAAATGGAAAGTTTTATGATCCGATTTTTTTTGTTCAATGCGAGCCGACAAAACGACACCTCTCCCATGAAAAGAAAAAGTACCATAGCAATTATCGGCCCCCGCGGTTCCCATGCCTGGCTGGCGGCCCGTTCATTTTCTCCTGACAGTGAAATCGCCGGCTACTCCCATGTTAATCCGGCGGTTGAAGACTTCACAACGAAAAAGACCGATTTTCTGCTGCTGCCCGTCTACAACAGCAGAATCGGCGGTATCGTCCGCTCTTTTCAGATCATGGAAAAGCTGACCGACAGCTACTGGGTCGACAACATTGTTCTGCCCATCCATCTTTCCCTCGGCTCGTTGAACAGCGAACAGGAGCTGAAAGTATTGCTCGGCACCAAAATGGTTCTGCGCCAGTGCGAAGACCATTTTGCCAGAGTCTACCCGGACATCTCCCTGCTCAGCGTGACAGACCTGGAAAAGGCCATCGCCGAAATCAAAGAGAAAAACATCACCGACCGGGGGGTCATTGAGGCGGAAAAACTGCTTCTCGACCAGGGGCTTGTCATCAGGGAACGGGAAATCGTCTCCCACAACAAAACCCGTTTCGCCTTGCTGGGCCACAAACCAGCGGCCCGTACCGGCTATGATGCCACCTCGCTCATCACCGTTCCCCTGAAAGACAGGGTCGGCATGCTCTATGACACCTTAGGCGAATTCACCCGACGCGGCATCAATATTCTCGATATGCGGGCGGAATCCGACGCCCGCACCCAGAAACTGCAGATTTACATCGAAGCGGAGGGGCACCGGGACGACACCCCGGTTGCCGCCGCCCTGGAAAGCATTGAAAAGCAGGTCATCCAGGAAAGCGACTCCATCAAGATTCTTGGCAGCTATCCCCGGGTCGACATGCGAGTGAAGCGCATCAAAACCTTCGGCTTCATCGGTACCGGCGACATGAGCAAATGGTTTGCCGACAAGCTGGAGCATGAAGGTTACAAAACACTGCTCACCGGCCGCTCGACCCCGCTGCAGCCGGAACAGATGATTGTTGACGCGGATGTGGTCCTGATCTGTGTGCCGATAAGCAACACTCCGGAAACAATAGAAAAATACGGCCCATTCCTGCGAGACGGCCAGGCGCTTATCCTGCTGGCCGGCGAGGCGGAAAAGACGTTGAACACAGCCCTGGCCCATACCAGCCAAGGGGTTGAACTGATGCTGGTTCATAACCTGTGGGGACCCGCCGCCGCAACCATGAAGGACAAGAACGCCTCGGTGGTGCGCACCTCCCGCAGCGGCGCCTTGTGCAGCGAATTTGAGGCCTTTTTATATAAACACGGGGCCGCCATCTGCCATGACACACCGAACAGCCATGACCTCTTGATGGGGGTCGGACAGAAGCTGCCCACCACCATCTCGGTGGCTCTGGCCAGGGCGCTTGCGGACAACAGCATCAACACCGCCGACATCGCCGCCCATTCAACCCTCACCTCGCTGTATGGCATCCTTTCCATGGCCAGGGTGCATAACCAGAACCCCCGAACCTACGCGGAAATCATGTCCACCAGCGGTGACGGCAGAAAAATCGTCAAAAGTTTTGCCGAAAACATCCTCACGCTGATTGAAATGTCGGAAAAAAAACAAATCAAAGAGCTCTGCGATTTCATCGAGCAAAACAAAAAATACCTTACGGAAGAATTCCTCCGCTCCTCCATGAAACAGTCGTTGGCGGTGGATGACACCTTGGGCAAGATGATCAAATCATGAAAAATCTGGTCTGATCGCCCCACCTGTCTGACCTGCCCAAGCAGTCAAACCAGCAAGACCGATTAGACCAGTCGGACAAATAAGACAAACAATGAATACGCTGCTGCAACTATCCGCCCCGCCCCTGCTGGGGGCATTCATCGGCTACATGACCAATTATGTGGCCATCAAAATGCTTTTTCGCCCCCTGCGCCCCTGGAAAATAGCCGGTATCCGGGTGCCGATGACCCCCGGCGTCATTCCGTCGAAAAGGCATCAGCTGGCCCGCAACATAGGCGAGATGGTGGGCGAACATCTGCTGACCAGCCAGGACGTGAGCCGGGCCATCGCCGGCGACCGTTTCCAGCAGAAACTGCATGAACTTATCGCCGACCGGGTGACCTCGCTGCTGCAAAAGGATCTGGGGCCGATCACGACCGTCATTCCGGAACGATTCCAATCCTATTTTCAGGCAAGCGTCAAGATCATCCGGCTGCGGTTCATCTCCCACATGCATGCCTACCTTGACAGCCCGGACTTCGCCCGCACCATTGACAAGGCGGTCAACAACCAGCTGGCAGGGATCCTTGAAAAAAAATTCAGCGACCTCTTTCCCAGGGAAAACCAGGACCACTTTTACCTGTTTCTGGAAAAAACGGTGCAGGACATCCTGGCCGGTCAGGATGTCAAGGACTGGATCGCTTGCCAGGTGAAGGACAAAATCGATTCCACCCTGCACGAAAACCGCTCGCTGAACGATATCGTCCCCCCGGAAATTACCCACTTATTCCTTGACCAGCTGGAACAGGAAGCTCCCGGTCTGCTGGAAAAGGTCGCTGCCATGCTGCAGGAGCCGGCCATGCAGGCAAAAATCGCTGAAACCATCAGCCGGGCCATCGGCAGTTTCACCAGCTCCCTCGGACCTCTCGCCGCCATGATGGCAAGCTTCATCAAGCCTGAAACCATCCGCAACAAGGTCGGGGAATATCTTGAGGAAAAGGGAGCAGAAATCGGCACGTGGCTGGCAGATGAATCCATTCGGGAAGAAACGGCCAGGATGCTGCGGGACAAGGCCGATGAATTTCTGACCAAACCTCTTTCCACCCTGCTTTCCGACATTGACAGAGTGAAAATTGATCAAATTTCCCATGAATTCAGCGGCAGGATCAGCGACCTCGTTGCCCGCCCGGCCACGGCGACTTCAGTGACCAATCTTCTGCGCCAGGCCTTTTTCTCCCAGTCTGAACGACCGGTGGCAACAATCATCGAAGACATCTTCGGTCCTGACGCGGTTGACCATGGCGGCAAATGGACGTCAGCCGAAGTTATCAAACTCTTCCGATCAAGCAAGATCAAACAGCTTCTCAACGACCTCGTGATCGAGCTGGTGGAAAAGAAACTGCTGGCCAAACCCATCGGCCGACCGGCCGACCTCCTCCCCAAGGACGTGCAGCTCTCTTTTGCCGAATATATCCAGCAACAGGTGGGCGATATTCTCGTGCGGGAGGTACCCGGCCTGGTCGACTCCCTCAACATCAAGAAAATCGTGGCCAGGAAAGTGGACTCCCTTGACCTGCTGCGCCTTGAGGCGCTGCTGATGAGTATCATGCAGGAACAGTTCAAATACATTAACCTTTTCGGCGGCCTGCTCGGCTTCCTGATCGGCCTGCTCAACCTGCTTCTGCTGCAGATCTAAAACGCCGATTCCCTCCTTGACTTCGTAAAAAATCCTCCTGTAAGATAAAATCCAGACATCGATTGCGGATCGAAACTGAAATTTTCCCTTTTCCCTGTTCTTAAATTTTACCCAAAGGACTTGCATGACCATCATTCAACGCTTGACCCTCTCGACCATTGGACTCACGGCAATCATACTCGGCATGTTTGCGGCAACCTGGGTGGTCACCGGCCAGCAAAAAGATGACGGCCTCCTTGTCAATCTGGCCGGCCGCCAGAGAATGCTGAGCCAGAAAATGAGCAAGGAGATTCTTGATCTGCACAGCAAGTCACTGGCTGGCGGCGGTTCAGACACAGCAGGAGTCGCAAATACCATCAAAGTTTTCGACCTCACCTTGACGGCCCTTGTGGACGGCGGCAAGGCCCCCCTGGGCACCAATCTGTCCCAGACCGAATACAGGGAGTGCCCTCCGGCCCAGGGAATAATACGACAACAACTGGACAAAGTACAACAGCTCTGGAAAGCTTTTGCCGTTCGGCTCCAGGAGGAAATCACCGCACCCGACAAATCCGGAAAAAATATCGACTGGATTCTTGCCAACAATCTGCCGCTGCTTGTCGAAATGGACAAGGCGGTCGTTATGATGCAGGATCAGTCGGAACAACGAGTGCGAACATTGCTCCTCCTGCAGATCCTGGGCATCGCCTCAGCCATCCTCTTCCTTGTTTTCACGGGGCTCACCCTGAATCTGTTCCGAGACAGGATGAGCAAAATAAATAAAGTAATCGGCGCACTTGAAAAAATGAACGTTTCCGTCCAATCAGGCATCAGCGGCAATGATGAACTGAGCGCAACCGGCAAGGTGCTGGACGCCACAATCCGTTCTTTCCGCCTCACCATGGGCCGCACCCGTCAGGACAGCCGGATTGTCGAGTATGCAACGGCCGGCACGGTGGCAACTTCCTCCGAGATGATGAAAGACACGGATATCTTGAAGCTTCAGGCCAAAGATGTGGCCGTCACAACCGACCAGGCCGCCACACGCCTTGCGGAAGTCTCCTCGGTGATTGATTCCCTTGCCCACGAAACAACAACAATTTCGACCAATGCGGCGGTAATGTCCGACAATGTCAACAGTGTGGCCGCGGCAATCGAGGAAATGACCAGCTCCATCCAGGAGGTTTCCCAGCATTGCGCCAAGGCTTCGGAAATTGCCCGCCTCGCCATGGACCAGAGTGAACAGTCCGGTGACAAGATAACGGAACTTGACCAGGCGGCCGGCAAGATCGGCAAAGTTGTCGACGTGATCACCGAGATCACCGAACAGATTAAACTGCTCGCCTTGAACGCAACCATCGAAGCGGCCAGGGCGGGTGAAGCGGGCAAAGGATTTGCCGTGGTCGCCAACGAAGTGAAAGAACTGGCCCGCCAGACTGCGGAGGCAACCGTTCATATTATAAAAAGCGTGAAAGACGTGCAGTCCCACACCTCCTCAGTGGTCACCGCCATCCGCGGAATCTCGGACATGAACAAAAATGTCAACGAAATCAACTACTCCATCGCGGCAGCGGTGGAAGAGCAGTCGGCCACGGTAAACGAAATCGCCCAGACCGTGGCCGACACCGCCTCCGCCGCCGGCAATGTCTCAACCACGGTTCAGGGGCTTGCAGGCTCAATCAATGAAAAAATCGCCCCGATGCTCCGTGAAACATCAAACAATTTGCAACGTGTTGCCGTTGACACCAGACATATAAGCGAAGGGGCGGGAAAAACATCGGATCAGGCGGCGGAAGTCCATGCCGACTCTGAGAACCTGAAAATACTGGCAACCGATCTGCAGGAACAGACCAGTCAATTCGACATCGGCGCCGAGGCCTTTGACATCGGTCAGGTCAAGGCCGCGCATCTGGCCTGGAAAACCAGGCTTGAAGGGGTTCTTCATCGGGGCGCCTCCCTCAACCCGGTGGATGTGCCGGATCACCAGGGCTGCGCCTTCGGCAAATGGCTTTCCGCCGAGGGCAGCTCGCTGAAAGCTTCCCCTGTTTTCGCTGCGGTGGAAAAAAGCCACCAGGAGGTGCATGCCCTTGCAATGAAAATCGCAACCTTGACCCACCAGGGAAAAAAAGACGAAGCCGGCCAGTTGATGGCGCAATTCGAAAAATCACGCATTGCCCTCTTTACCGGTTTGGACCGGCTCTACTGGGGAGAGGAGAAATAAAAAGTCCTTGTCGAGCCATCCGCTTCTGTTTTTTTTGAGAAACAGCGAGGCCCGAAAAAAATTTACCGGCAAGCACAAAAGTTTTTATTTTTTTTATGGAACCTTTTCCATATGGCGGCCTCTTATAATATAAAAGAACAGGCAAATAAGCTGTTACCTCTTCTTTTCTCCTTTCTTCATTTTTCTCTCAGGTTCCCGGTAACGGGGAAAAAAGCCGGTGCTCCTCCCAGCACCGGCTTTTTTTTTTCAAACACATCAACGCATCCTCTCGCCATCCGACCGGCCACACACGACAAATCCGCTCCCTTACAAGGAGCTTTCCATTTCCCGGAACGTACAGTATACTTTAGATATGCCGACAATGAATTCCAGCCGACCCAATGGCAGGATTTTTGCTTATACAGAGTATGCCCGACAATAGTATGCATGCGGCTCTTACATGAAAGAGAGGATCGGCATAGCATCCCGGTTTCTTTGACAAAAGACCAACCACCGGGATCGCCGCAGGAAAAATTGGAGGAAAACCAAGTATGAGAATAAATTCCGGCATTATTTTTTTTATCATGCTGCTCGTAGTATTTCCCGGAATATGCGCCGCGGCGTCTGTCCCTCCTCCCGGCGCCCTTACCATTCCTGTTGCCGATGCCGACGGATCCTACATTATAAAATGGACATCATCCCCCCGTGCCGGCTCCAAATACATCCTTGAGGAGGCAACAAACCCAACCTTCAGCGCAAACAAACGCATCATTTACTCAGGAACCGCTTTACGGAAAAAAATTACCGGCAACAAAAAAAACAGGACCTATTATTATCGGGTGCGGGCTGCAAAGTCCGGCTTCACTCCCAGCCGCTGGGTTACCGGCAATTACGGCTGTGCCGTGCCGGGTTCGGCAAAGGCGGCTGCTCCCGGCAACGTCACCATCCCCGCTACCGATGCGGACGGGACCTACTACGTAAAGTGGGTGCCATCCCGCACCGCGCGCGTTACCTACATCCTGGAAGAAGCAACGAACAACAAATTTACCAACGCGACCATTGTCTATTCAGGCACCGCCCGACAAAAGAAAATTACAAATCGGCAAAAAGATACGACCTATTATTACCGGCTGCGAGCGGTCAAGGCCGGACTCAAAGACAGCACCTGGCGCAAAGGCAAGAACGGCTGCCTTATCAAAGAGCCTTTTATCTATCGACTGCCTGACTCCGGCCAGAAAAAATCCTATTCCAGCAAGTTCGGCGATGACGGCAGTTACTCCATCAATCCCCTTTCCTACACCGACAACAGCGATGGCACCGTTACGGACAACAACACCGGCCTCATGTGGCAGCAGAACGATGATGACGCATTACACAACTGGTACGAAGCGGCCGGTGTCCTTGACGAAAATCATAACCCGGATTTATCCGGTGTCTGCAAGGAACTGGCAACCGGGGGCTACACGGACTGGCGCCTGCCAACCCGCAAAGAACTGATAAGTATCATTGATTATGGCCGACAGGCTCCGGCCATCGACAGTACAACTTTCCCGGGCACGAAGCCGTCCAACTACTGGACATCTTCATCCAATGCAGAGAATCCCGACTCGGCAATGAGCGTTTACTTCGGCAATGGATACATTTACAACAACCTGAAGTCAAACAGCTATTATGTCCGGTGTGTTCGCGATGACCTGTAAGCTGTTTTCCCACCTCGCGCCTCCCGGCAACCCGGCATCAGGGGTGGATATTGTCCCGGCAGAAAAACGGAACGTATCGTGAAAAAAACAAGAGGAAGACATCTTATGCAAAATATGATAAAAAAATGTGGAATTTCCGCTACCGGCACATGGGGTATTTCCGCAATACTTGCATTTTCCTGCCTGTTGCTGCTTACCTCTCCCTGCCGGGCTGCAAACTTTACAGTCAACGGCAACGGCACTGTTACCGACAACCTGACCCGCCTGATGTGGCAACAGGAGGATGACGAGGTACTGCGCAACTGGGACGCCGCCATCGACTACTGCGAAACCCTGGCCCTGGCCGGTTACGAAGACTGGCGCCTGCCGAACATCAGGGAGCTGCAGTCCATCACCGATGACAGCCGTTATGATCCAGCCATCGACAGCGTGGCCTTCCCCGGCACCGACTCGACCTTGTATCGCTCCTCGTCCACCAGCGCCTCCATGGCCGAAAATTCGTGGAGCGTCAATTTCAGCAATGGTAACGTCAGCTCCAACTTCAAGACAAACAATTACTTTGTTCGCTGCGTTCGCGGCGGGAAATAAGTCAGCTGTGCGGGCTTTTGTGCGCCTCGCCGCCTGCCGGCTTTTTTTATTCATCTGTTGACTCATTTTTTCCGGAACATTTTTACTCCAAGAGAATCTTACTAATAAAAGGCAACTAAAAGACACATTAAATAGATACCTTTTTCACTCTTCTTCTTTTTCTCTCCTTTGTTGTTGAAAAAACCGGCGTCCCCCAGCGCCGGTTTTTTTATGCCCGCCGCAACAGATCCATTTTTTTATTTTCCCGTTTTTCTCCCAAGACTCTTTTAACTGTCTTATCAATGAAAATCGTGTATAATATGTAGTTTTTCGACATCGGCTTTCCAGCTATTTAAAATAACCATTCACAAACATAGGAGGAAAATCCATGAAACTTATCCTGCTCGGCGCGCCAGGCGCCGGTAAAGGCACTGTGGCAAAAATGCTGACCAAAATCGACGGCTCCGTCCAGATCTCCACCGGCGACATTCTGCGCGGTGCGGTCCAGGCGGGCACCGAACTCGGCAAGGAGGCGGAAGGCTACATGAAACGCGGCGATCTCGTGCCCGACTCCCTGATCATGGGCATCATGGAAAAAAGACTGCAGGAGCCCGACTGCCGGAAAGGCTTTCTGCTTGACGGCTTCCCCCGCACCATTCCCCAGGCCGAGGCATTGAAAGGACTGCTCAACAAACTCTCCATCAAACTGGACAAGGTGGTTGCCATTGACGTGCCCCGCAACGTCATCTTTGATCGCCTCTGCACCCGTCGCACCTGTGAAAATGCCGCATGCCAGGCCATCTACAACGTCAAAAGCAATCCTCCCAAGAAAGAAGGGATCTGCGACAAATGCGGCGCCGCGGTCATTCAGCGGGCTGACGAAACCCAGGAAGCCATTGCCCACCGCCTTGACACCTACAACGAAAAAACCGCGCCCCTGGCAGGTTTTTATGAAAAAGAAGGCCTGCTCACAACCATTACCGGCACCTCCAGCGATGTGGTGGTGGACGGCATCAAGAAAGTGCTGGGCATCTGATGTCTGACCAGGTTTTGACCATTATCGGGGGAGGACTGGCCGGTTGCGAAGCAGCCTGGCAGGCGGCAAAACGCGGCTGCAGGGTCATGCTCTACGACATGAAGCCCCAGCGCTTCAGTCCGGCCCACTCCTCTCCGGATCTTGCAGAACTTGTCTGCAGCAACTCCTTCCGCTCCAATGATCCTTTTTCCGCGGTGGGTTTGCTGAAAGAGGAAATGCGCGGCTTCGACTCCCTGGTCATGGCAGCTGCCGCCGAGACCAGGGTGCCGGCCGGCAGAGCCCTGGCCGTTGATCGCGCCCGCTTTGCGTCCTTTATTACCGAAAAATTGGCTTCGCAACCGGCAATTGCCGTTTGCCGCGAGGAAATCACCGAATTGCCGCCCGCCTCCACCACCGGCAATCTGACCATCCTTGCCACCGGCCCCCTCACTTCGGACTCCCTGGCCCGCTCTCTGCAAGAAATTACCGGCAACCATCTTTCTTTTTATGATGCCATTGCCCCGATCGTCGTTGCCGACTCCCTTGACCGAACCGTCATTTATCAGGCATCACGCTACGATGAGGGTCCGGGCGACTATCTCAACTGTCCCTTTGACAAGGACCAGTACCGAACATTTATTGCCGCCCTGGCCGAGGCGGACAAGGTTGAACTGAAACCCTTTGAGGAAAAAAAATATTTTGAAGGATGTCTCCCCATTGAGGTGATGCTCGAACGGGGCGATGACACCCTGCGTTTCGGCCCCATGAAGCCGGTGGGTCTGCCTGATCCGCGTACCGGCCGTGATCCGTACGCGGTGGTGCAGCTGAGAAAAGAGAATCTCGAGGCCTCCCATTACAACATGGTCGGCTTTCAAACCAAACTCACCTACCCGGAGCAGAAAAGGGTCTTCCGCTTGATTCCCGGCATGGAAAACGCCGAATTTGAACGACTGGGCAGTATCCATCGCAACACCTTTGTCTGCGCCCCCGAGGTGCTTGCGCCTTCCCTGCAGCTGAAAAAACGGCACGACATCCTGCTGGCCGGACAGATAACCGGGGTTGAAGGCTATGTGGAATCAACTGCCATGGGTCTGCTGGCCGGCATCAATGCAGCTCGGCTCCTGAGCGGCAAAGAACCGCTTCAGCCCCCGGCCGACACGGCCCTGGGCGCCCTGATCCATCACCTCACGGAAACAGATTCACGCCATTTCCAGCCATCCAACATCAACTTCGGCCTCTTCCCCGAGCTGCCCACGGAGGGAAAACGCAAGGTTGCAAAAAAAATGCGAGGCCGACTGCGGGCGGAACGCGCCCTGCAAAGCCTGCAAAGCTGGCGGGAAAATCTCCATGAAGGATGAACCAGGCCTGGAAAAACTGCTGCGGGATACCCGCAGACTGCTCAACTTTCACCGCCACTGCGGCCTTGATTATCCTCTCTCCGAGGGAATAAAAGGCTTTCTCACCCCAGACCCGCCGATCACCTTCCCCTCTCAAGCAAAGCCAAAACGCCGGAAACAGCAAACAGTCGTTGTCCCGCAATCATCGCCACCCACAGTCACCGTCGAAGAGCTGAAACGGGAATTAGCCGGCTGTCATCAATGCCCGCCTGCCGCGGCAGGCGGGCCGGTGTTTTTCGGTGAAGGCAGGGAAACCGCGCCCCCTCTCTGCATTGTCAACGGACCCCGGACTCATGACGAAACAGACAGTCATCAGGCGATCAGCGGCGACGCCAGGGAACTGCTGATCAAAATGCTGGGGGCAATCAATCTCAGCCTCAACGACGTCTTTTTGACCAACATTATCAAATGCACACCAGGTGAACGACAGGCAACCAGCGAACAGGCCTCCGCCTGCCTGCCCCTGCTGTGGCGCCAGATTGAATTGATCAAACCGAGGCTCATCTGCACCCTGGGGGACCTTGCCGGCCAGGCGATCCTCAAGACCAGCGCCCCGCTCCTCACCCTGCGCGGAAAATTCCATATGGTAAACGGCATCCTCCTGATGCCGATCTTTCATCCTTCACTGCTGCTGAAGAACCCGGAACTGAAAAAGGGGACATGGCATGACCTGCAGATGATCCAGAAAAAACTGTCAGCATTGGCTGAAAAGGGGTAAGCATCGCCATAATCCTCCCCTCCTTCGGCGGCATGCACGTCGCCACCCTGACCGTTTTTGCGGCGTCGATCCTTTACGGCCGACGGGAAGAATGCAACCTGGGCAAGAAACGTGGCGTTAACCTGAAAGCAGTCCGCTCTGCCGGATGCCGTCAAAGATGAACTGCACCGCCAGGGCGCAGAGGAGAACGCCGAAAACCCGGCTGACCACTCGCATGCCGGTGACGCCAAGCAGCCGCATGAGCTTTGTTGCGCCGAGAAGGGAAAGATAGGTGACCAGCAGAATCGTCAGCAGGGAAAGCAGGACGATTCCCTGGAGGATAATGTCACCCCGGACATTGGCCATCAGCAGAATCGAGGCGCCGATGGCGCCGGGCCCGGCAATCAGCGGGGTGGCAAGGGGAAAGACGGAAATATCATTTTTACCCTCCGCCTCGTGGGTTTCCTCGGTTGTTGCCGTGGTGGCCCCGGACGAACGGGCAAAAACCATTTCAATGCCGATCAGCAGCAGCAGGATGCCGCCGGATGTTCGCAGCGCTGCCAGGGAAATGCCGAAACCGGCCAGCAGCTCGTCCCCCAGCAGGGCAAAAACAACGAGAATGACGGAGGCAATCAAGGTGCCCCGGAGGGCCATGGCCTGCCTTTCATACTGCGCGACATTCCCTGTCAGGACGGCAAACATGGCGGCAACATCAATAGGGCCGATTGTCGCAAAAAATGTCGCCAGCGCAACAACCGCGGTTTCGATCATATTTCCCGGACCGATGCGTGAGGCTGCTGATTCCGCAAAGCCGGCAACCTATTGCTGCCCGTGAAAGGCAAGGGCAAACAGCTTTTTCGCCTCTTCCGCTTCCGGCTGTCTTTTCAGCCATTCCAGACAAAGCAACCTTGCCTTGTCCAATTCCCCCAAGACCAGGTACAGCTCGCCCAGCCGGAACAGGTATTCGGGATGGTCAGGTACCAGTTGCAGACATTTTTCATACTGAACGGCGCTTTCCGCAAGATTGCCTTTTTTCTGCAGCATTTCGGCAAATTGCGCGAAGACAAAGGCTGTTTCCGGCAAGGGATCGACCGTTTTTTGCAGATACAGGGCGGCATCCGTCACCCTGTTTTTTTTCAGGAAGGCCTTGCCGATCTTGATCAAATTGAGGTCTGTCGGTTCGGAAGCCAATATTTGGTTGAAGATCTGCTGGGCATTCTCCTCCATCTCCATATCCAGATAAAATTTACCCAAATCAATGGCAAGATCGATATTGAGAGGATTCTCCTTATGGGCCTTGAGAAGCAGGGTGAAGGCATCACCATGCGACCCGTCAAGCCGGCAGACCTTGCTGAGGAGATGTGTTCCCTTGCTGCTTGATGGTTGTTTTCCGAGATACATCTCCAGAAACTGCCGGGAACGATCGGGCTGCTGCAGGTGAAAATAGGCCTCGCTGAGCACAAAAAGCGCGTCACTGTTGTTCATATCCCGGGCCAGCACCTCCTTGGAAATGGTGATTGCCTTGTCATAATTTTTCGCCAGCACCAACCTCCGCGCCTTTCGGACCATCTGTTGATGCAGAGACGCATTCTTTCTGCGCGCCACGATGCCGTGAATGGCCTTCAGCAGATCATCGCCCGTATAGGGAGTGGCCAGATAACCGTCAACCATTTCGTCAACCGCATAAAGCACCACCTCCTTATTGCGGCTGTCCGAGGTCATCAGCACGGGCAGATCGGACAAACCGGGAGTGCGGCGGATAAGCCGCAGAAGCTCCAGGCCGTTCATGGCGGGCAAGTTCATTTCGGTGATGACAAAATGGACTTGCCCGCGCTTGAGCACATTTCTCGCCTCCACACCGGAATGAACGGTGCAAATATCGGTATGTCCCGCCTGCTGCAAAACGGCGACGTCACGGTCAAGGGTTTCCTGATTCACTCCGACAAGGAGAAAATCTATTCCCTCACTCTGGGGCTGATTGTCGTTCATGGGGTCTCGCTGTTTTTTTTGTTGCCTTCGCTACCAAACCCGCCAGGAGAAACGTTCCTCCATTTATTGTATACAGAAGCAAAGACAATATGTCAAAATTGCTGGAAGGTTCGGCAATAATTCGCTATCGTTATGATAATTATCGGCAATGAACCAGCCACTCTTTACGCAGAAGAAGACAAAGGAGAAAAACCATGAGCAAAACCAAAAAAAACCTTCAGGAAGCTTTTGCCGGCGAATCCCAGGCCAACAGAAAATATCTGGCCTTTGCCGAAAAAGCAGACAAGGAAGGGCACAGCCAGGCGGCAAAACTTTTTCGGGCCGCAGCCGCGGCCGAAACGATTCATGCCCATGCCCATCTCCGGGCGATGAAAGGCATCGGCTCCACCGAGGAAAATCTGCAAACGGCGATTGACGGAGAAACTCATGAATTCAAAAACATGTACCCGGCAATGATCAAAGAGGCCGAGGAAGAGGGCAATAAAGCCGCACTCCGCTCCTTTCAGTATGCCAATGAAGTGGAAAAAGAGCATGCCGCCTTGTACCGCAAGGCCTTGGAAAATCTGCAGGCCGCAGGTGAGGCATACGACTACTACATCTGCAAGGTATGCGGTCATACCCACGAAAAAGAGGCGCCGGAGAAATGCCCGGTCTGCGGGGCAAATGCCAACGCATTTTTCAAAAGCGAGTAAGAGGCGCGGAAGCGAGGGCTGCGATGCCCTCGCCATCCTCTTTCGCTTCCTTGTCTTTTTCAGGATCAGGCAGGAGAATCCGGATGGTTGTTCCCTGCCCCGGCATACTCTTTACCGTCAAGGCGCCGTCGTGGGCCTTGACAATACCCACCACCACGGCAAGGCCCAAGCCCCGACCGGTCAGTTTTGTGCTGAAAAACGGATCAAATATCCGGGTGATGGTTTCCTGCTTCATGCCGCAGCCGCTGTCGGAGATCTCACAGTAAACATATTGTCCTCGGCCGAGATTCCTCTCGCGAAAGGGTGTCGGCAGACCAACCATTTCCTCCCGGGAACGCCCGGTAGCAATTGTTATGAGTCCGGGTGATGCGCCGATCGCCTCTTCCGCATTGACCAGCAGATTAAGCAGCACCTGTCGCATCTGCCCTGGATCAAAGGCGCAGATTGCCGGATCATCGTCAAGCTGCAGCCGCATGGCGATACGGGTGCCGGAGTTGATGTCCAGCGTTGCCGCAGTCTCCCTTGCCAGCAGAGAAAGGTCACCCATTCGCTTGTCCGGCTGATGACGCCCCACGTAAGTCAGCATGGACGAAGAAATACTGCCGGCCCGCTGAGCCGCTTTCAGGGCCTGACCCACCATTTTTCTTTCCTTGGAGGAAACCGGCAACTGCCGCTCGGTGAGCTCCAAATTGGCCTGGAACCGCCATCATGATGTTATTAAAGTGATGGGCAACCGCGCCTGCCATGACGTTTAAACTTTTATAGCGTTGCATCTGTTCCAGCTGTTGCGTGAGAAGAAGCTTTTCGCGCTCCTCCTCCCTGCTTCTGGTGATGTCTTCTATGATCCAGATAACCCCCCGGGTGACGTCATCCTTGACCACGGAACGCCCCTTGACCCGGCACAGCATTTTCGTGCCGTCTTTCCGGCAGAACAGCTGTTCCGTTTCATACATTCCGCCTTCCATGATAATGGGGTAGGCCAGCTCGCCGAAGGCATCAAATTGTTCCTGACAGGTAAAGATATTCCGCGATGACCGGCCTATCATTTCTTCAGGCAGGTAACCGCTTAAACGTGCCAGCTCGGGATTTACCCGCCTGATAACTCGGCGCGTGTCGGTATAGATGATTGCCACCGGCGAATTATCCAGCAGCGCCTCAATTTCCTTCCTGCTGGCATCAAGCCGGCGGTTAATTTCCTCGGCCTGTTCCCGCACTTTCACTTCAAGCGTTTCCCGGGCAAGGACAAGCTCTCTTTCGACTTTTTTACGCCGGTTGATGTTCCGGAAAAGCGCGACAACAACCAGTGTCAGACCGGCCAGGCAAACCACAACCGTCCAGGCCGGCGCACGGTGATCCGCATAAAAGGAAAACGGCGTTTTCGCCTCGACACTGACCGGCCGGAAAACCAGGAACAGGAACAGCAGACGAAGATAAAAAAGACGGCAGGGCATGGATGCGGCGCAATTTGCAATCATGATGCCCACCTAACGCAGCGTTTCACGCAGCTTTCGCATCAGGGTGGAGGGCATGACCGGCTTGGACAGAAAATTTCGTTCACTGTCGACCAGGCCGCTGCTGTCGGCCTTGACGTCAAGGTAGCCTGACATGAACAACAGCTTGATATCCGGTCGTTTTTCCAAAAGCTTGGCGGCAAGACTACTGCCATCCATTCCGGGCATGATGATGTCGGTGAGCAGCAGATCAATATGCCCGGGATAACTGTCCGCCACTCGCAAAGCCTCCTCGCCGCAGGCGGCGCCGAGCAGGGTGTAGCCGAAAGGCTCCAGGCTGTCCACGACAATCTGCCTGATAATCGATTCGTCGTCCACCACCAGGATGGTCTCATTGCCGTATCTGGGACTTTCGCCATCCTTTTCATGCTCCAGTTGAACAGCGGTTTCCCCCGTGGCCGGGAAATAGAGCTTGAAGGTTGTTCCCTTGTCCGGTTCGCTGTACACGTCGATAAACCCCTTGTGCTGCTTGACGATACTGTAAACCGTTGCCAGGCCGAGACCGGTTCCCTTGCCGGACTGCTTGGTGGTAAAAAAGGGCTCAAAGATGTGCTCCCGGACCTCGCGATCCATGCCATGGCCATTGTCGGATACCGCCAGCATGACATAAGGGCCGGGTGCCATATCCACCTGGGATCTGGCATACTGCTTGTCCACCATGACATTCCCGGTGCGGATCGTCATTCGTCCGCCCGAGGGCATGGCATCCCTGGCATTGACGGCGAGATTCATGATCACCTGCTCAATCTGACCGGGATCAGCCTTGATAATACTTACCTCGTCGGCAGGCTGCAGATCAAGAACGACATCCTCGCCGATCATGCGCAGCAGCATTTTATAAAGGGAAATAACGGTTTCACTGATATTGACGCTGCGGATATCAAGCTGCTTTCTTCGGCTGAAGGCAAGAAGCTGACGGATTAGGGCGGCGGCCTTTTCTCCGGAGCGCCTGATCACCTCCACATCATCCCGCCAGCCGGGATCATCGGCCTTGCGCAGCAGGGCCAGTTCGCTGTAGCCCAGGATGGAGCTCAAAATATTGTTGAAATCATGGGCGACCCCGCTGGAAAGCCGGCCGATGGCCTCCATCTTCTGCGCCTGCAGGAACTGCATTTCCAGCTTCTTGAACTCCGTTATGTCCTTGGCGAAATGCACAATACGCTGCAGTTCTCCGGACGCATTGACAACCGGCGAGGCGGAAACGAGAAAGGTTTTACCGAGGGCGTCATGGACAATTTCGGCGGTATAGGACGTGAACCCCGCCAATGTCTCGGGAACCGGACAGCCGGGGCAGCAATCATTGATGCCGCGGAAAAGTTCATGACATTTTTTGCCGATTGCCGCTTCCGGCCGGAGGCCGAAAATTTCGAAAGTCGCCTTATTGGCCCGGGTAATGCGCATATCAGTGTCCTGGAGGGTGACGATGTCGCCGATGGCGTCAAAGGTCCTTTCCCACTCTTCCTTGGCGATACGCACCTCTTTTTCCGAATTTTTGAGCTTCTCCATGTTGTTTTTCATGGTTGCGGCCAGTCCCTTCATGAACCTGGCCAGATCGCCTAGTACTAAGTAACTTTTATATTTTCGGATA
>AMWB02155163.1_pt1 | contig 99821 bp, 88 predicted proteins | sample 200311 | NCBI WGS metagenome assembly AMWB02 (sample SAMN02737377, study PRJNA173069) | bioreactor metagenome | biome: anode biofilm in microbial fuel cells | place: USA: California | collected 2010-12-16 | reverse complement strand
TAGTAGTAGTAGTAGTAGTAGTAGTAGTAGTACGGGGAGCTCATCATTTTCAGTTACACATTGTGGTTTAGGCAAAGTTACAGAGGAGTCGTTGAGTCGCGTTGTAGGTGAAAGAGTGGGACATCTCAATTTTGATAATATGCAAAGAAAAATATTTTTTATTCAGAAGTTTGGAGATTTAAAGAATGTTGTTATAGATCTAAACAAGAAGGCTGTTTTTATTATAAACTCTGAGAATCTTGACGATATTCACCGATTATATTTACTGTGGTTTGAGGCTCAACCATTACCAAGTGCTGCTCCCTTCTATGAACAAAGGAGTGCATTTGGTAAATTTAATAAACTGTTTTGGGGTGATGAATTACCGCCTAAAAAAGCAGAAGGCGTCTTTCAATTTTATGAGTATATGTTTAAAAATATTGATTTATTAAAAGATAAAGACGATGTTAAACGTTCTTTTGCTAGTCAAAAATTATTAGAAGGTTTAGATAATCTTGAACGAGAAGTTGGTAAATCTGCTAGATGTCGTTTACTGATGTATATCTACGATAGAATTAAGCTTTTGGATACATTGATTGTGGATAATAATTTTGCAAAATTATTGTTCAAAATTTCTTTCATAAATAACCGATTGGATTTGATCGAATGTAATGTTACTAATTTAACTATCACCGATCAAAATATTACGGAGTTAAATATTTCGAAGTGTAAATTACTTGAGCAATTGAAGATTGATTGTCCTAATTTAAAATCGTTGAACTTGAGTGGTTGCTTAGCTCTGAATAATGTGACAATAAGATGTTCGAAGTTATTAGCGGATGAACTTATTAAAAAATATCCGCTAATTAAATTTGATTTTAACTTAGGATCCTAAATATTTTTAAAAGTATAAACGCTAGTTTTATTAGCATTTATAAAAAATTATTAAATGAGGGGTTATAATATGTTTTATTTATTCCATTGGGTGATTAAACGTTATTTTTTAAGATATATTTTTATTTTTGCTTATCTAACTAATTTATCTTTGTATTCTATGCAGGACGATGAATCAAAAGTTGCTGTTCCCAAGCAGGATGAAAATTCATCTCGTCTAGCAAATATTCGTACTGCGGAGGATGCCGGACTTAAGGATCAGCATGCATCTCGGCGTATTCGGCGTGCAGTGGGTTCCCCATTTTATGTGGCATCTTTAACGCAAAAATTGCATGTAACATATTTGATGCTTTTTGGCGATGATGAAAACAATGCGTTTGATTCTGAGTATAGAATTCTTAAAAAAGCACAATTTAAAAAAATTGTTGTGCTTTTGGATAGGAAAATGTTTAAAGTGTGTGCATCTAAAGGATTTAATAAGAGTTGGAAGATATTTAAAACATATGATGATCAACTTTTTCTATTTGTTCCGTCAAAATTATTAGAGATTTTAAGTTTGAGTTCTTTGGGATTTAAAGATTTTGCACTTGCTCAATTTAATCCGATTCGTAAAAATGTACGTAAACTATTTGCTGAAACTATTGAAAGTGAAGATAGGTCAATTGCATTGTCTGAATGTTTTAAAGAAAGCCCTATGGTTGAAAAAAGCATTATTCTTGGAGGGCATGGTCTGGGTGGCACGAGTGACCCTTCTATTGCAGACTTGGATAAAAAAACATTTATGTGGCTTTTAGATAGTTTATGTATTTTGCAAGATGTTAAAATTGTAATTATAGAATCTTGTTATGCTGGTGGAGTTAATCGTATAAGGATGTTTGAGGATGAATTGGGGAAACAACGTAAACTTCCATTTGTTACAGTTATAGCAAATCAAACGGATGTAACATCAGGTATTAGTTTAAATAATTTTGGATTATTAAATAGACTTCTAAAATTATATAGATTAGGAGGGTCTGTTACATCTCTTTTTTCAGAGGGGATAGAGAGAAAAGCCTTTTACATGTTTGGATCAGGTGGCAATTTCCCAGTTGTGAGAGCTGTTAATGGTGAGGCTTTTACTCCCGTTCTTTTTTCAGAACGATATATTCATTTTTTATCGGAGGGGTATTCTGGTGAATTGTCAATTCCAAAGGGAAGAATAATTAAATCTTCTTGTAAATCTTATCAAGCACCCAAGGGGAAAATTATTTTATTTAACGGATTTTTCTTTCCTTGCACATTAAATTATGCTGGTTGTACGGAAATGGTTTGTACCTTTTTGTCTTCAATTCCTGGGCCATCATATTGCCTTATAAAACAGGTAAATGTTGAATTTCCAAGTTTGGATAGTTTACGAGAATCAGTTTCTGAAGGTGCAGAAATTTTAGATTATGATTCAACTCAAAGAAAAATATTTTTTATTAATCAGTTGGGAAAAATTAAGCATGTTATTATGGATCTTAACGATGGAAGACTCTTTATTATAGATCCTAAAAAAATTGATGACATTTATTTGACGTATTTATTGTGGTGTGAGGCACAACCTCTACCAGGAGCTGTTTCGGAATATGATAAAAAAGTGGCATTTGATAAATTCAATCAATTATTTTGGGCAGGATCAGATTTGGATAAGGAACAGATGCGTGAAATTTATAGCATTTGTTCTGATGTTATAGATGTGATCAACTTATTAAAAAATCCGGATTTTTCAGAGCGTGAGACTGCTGTCCGAAAGTTGGTAGATTTTTTAGAAAATATGGAAAGACGAGGTTGCGATAATACAATTAAGGAAATTAAGCTTTTTATCAACAAAGCAATTAAAGATTGTATAGATGACAAGTTTAGAGAAATTTTGCAGGGCAATTTAGCGGATGTTATTCTTTTGTTTTAGTTAAATAAAATTGCTGTGCAAATAAAACTGTTGCGATGACTGCCATGACACTTCCAAATAAAAAAGGTGCTGTGCTGTCAACATATGTCCACAAAAGCCCAGCAATGCATGATGCAAAGAACGTGCAGATTCCAACTACTGTTTGATATAGCCCAAATGCTGTACCAAACATTTTTGAGGGAACAATATTGGCAATGTATACTTTGACTATGCTATCAGTTTGTGCCATGTAAAGACCATAAAGAACAAACACAGGCCACATCCATATTCCATCTTTAATGAATCCACTGATGGCAAAAGATATTGCAAATGTTAGAAACCCTGAAATTAAGATTTTTTCTGTGCCAATTTTGTCTGAAAGAATTCCAATTGGAAGTGCAAATAACGAGTGTGTCAGGTGATAAAGGACGTAGGCTCCCGTTGTTAGCGTAAGAGAGAGAGCAAGATTTTGTGATCTCAAGATTAAAAACAGATCTGAACTGTTTCCTATATTGAAAAGCACCGTTATTAATAAGAATTTGTTAAAAGTTGGAGATATGCTTACTAGTGCAACTTTTTCATGCGGTGTATCAAGAGAAAATTCTTTTGAAGATTTTGTTTGTCCAGGTTTTCTCCCATCGGTTAAAAACATTAAAAGCAAGACTCCAACAACTGATGGGATAAGGCTTAATAAAAATATTGCGCGTAAGTTATTGTTTAAGGCTGCAAGTAGCACGATTGCTATTATTGGGCCGATAGCAGCGCCTGCGCTGTCAAATCCTCTGTGTAACCCAAATGCTCGTCCTCTATATTTTGGTTCGGTGTAATCAGCGATTAAGGCATCACGCGCTGAAACTCTTATCCCTTTCCCTAATCTGTCTGCAACTCTGGCAGCCATTGCCATTGGCCAACTGTATGCCAGTCCGATCATGGCTTTTGAAATTGCGGACAACGAATATCCAATTACAATAAATGGTTTACGTGTGTTGAATTTGTCTGAATACCATCCTGAAAATACTTTGCATATATTTGAAAGTGATTCTGAAAGTCCAATTATAAATCCCATGATATAGACTGGTGCCCCCAGCCATACCGTTAAAAACGTTGGAATTAATGGGTATATCATTTCCGAAGCAGTGTCATTAAACAGGCTTACAAAGCCCATTACAATGACGTTTCTGGAAAGTTTCAATTTCCGTTCAAAATAAGACATCATAAATTTATCCTTTACAGCGCTAAATTGTATTTAGATAAAATTATAAATGAACGGTTATTAAATCAATTAAACTGAAAAAAAGTAATATTTGTTTTAAGAGCCAAGCTTTTTGTCTTTAGCGTCATATCCAAGATTTTTTAATTGATCACGAATTTGATCGGCAAGTGCCCAGTTCTTATCTTTTCGTGCCTGCTCTCGTTGCTCAATTAATGTCTGTATCTCTGGCGTGACGACTGTTTGTTCTTCATCAATTGGATATAAAGTTAGACCTAAAATATTTTGAATTATGGCTTGAACAGCAAGTTTTGTTTGATTATTCTCTTTGATCTCTGTAAGGTTTTCGAATATTAAGCCCAAGGCTTTAGGTGTATTGAGATCATCGCAAAGTCCAGCAATAATTTTTTGTGCCAGTGGATTTTTCAAAATATCACCAGTGCTTATGGCTTGTGTGTTTTCTTTGTTCGAAGATTCTGGGTTCAAAGCTTTTATTCCAAGTAAATTAACTAACTTTTTGTATGCAACTTGGCTTGCTTTTAATTCTTCATCAGAAAAATCGATTGGGGTTCTGTAGTTATGTTGTAAAAAGAAATAACGAAGAACCATTGGATCAAAATGTTGAAAAATATCTTTTAAAGTTACAAAGTTACCCAATGACTTGGACATTTTTTCTTTATTAATTGTTATAAAGGCGTTATGAAGCCAATAACGAGCGAATGGTTGCCCATGCAGCCCTTCTGATTGTGCAATTTCATTTTCATGGTGTGGAAATATTAAGTCCATTCCCCCGCCATGAATATCAATTGTTTGGCCAAGTAATTCTTGTGCCATTACCGAGCATTCGATATGCCACCCAGGACGTCCAAAACCCCATGGTGATTTCCAGAATTGACCATCGGCATTACCTTTCCATAAAGCAAAATCTTCAGGGTTGTGTTTGCGTTGATCAACTTCTATTCTGGCGCCGGATTTTTGTTCATCTAATGTTCTGCCCGAAAGCTTGCCATACTCTGCGTATTTTGAAATATCAAAATACACGTCAGAATCGATCACATAAGCTTTGCCTTTTTCTATCAACCCTTCAACAAATTTTATTATCTGAGGAATATATTGTGTAACTCGCGGTTCGTGGTTGGGTTTGATATTGCCAAGGGCTTTCATATCCAGATGATAAGCTTCGATGAATTTTTTGGCGATTTTAGGATAAAGGTTTATATCGCCTTGTTCTTCTGCCTTTTTTAAAATTTTATCATCAATATCCGTAAAATTACGAACATAATTTACGTTATATCCGAGAAATTTAAATAGTCTGACTAAAACATCAAAATTAACGTAACACCTTCCGTGCCCAAGATGTGAATAATCGTACGGGGTTATACCGCAGATATATATTTTAACATGATTAGGCTGTTGGGGTGTGAAAAATTCTTCTTCCCGAGTCAATGTGTTAGTTAATTTTATTTTTAGCATGTTTTGCGCTTTTATATTTTCCTGATTATGGACAAAATAAAAGCCCGCTTTTCAACGGGCTTTATAATCTTTAGACCTTATTCATGATCTTCGAGAGATTCTTCAATCTTCTTAGAAAGATCTTCTTTAGAAATTGCCCCTGCAACTCTGTCTAGTTCCTTGCCATCTTTGAAGATAACAATTGTTGGAACGCCTTGAAGTGTTTGTGTTGCAAATACATCTTCTGCTTTTTCTTTGCAAACTGTTACAAACTTGCATTTATCTTTCATGCTGTTTGCAACTTCTTCAAATACTGGCTTCATATCTTTGCATACGCTGCAGAAATCTGCATAGAAATCAACTACAACGAGTTTGTCAGATTTGAGAACTTCGTTTTCGAATTGTTCTTTATTTTCAACTGCAACTACTGCTGTTGATGCAGCTTCTGCTGGCTTAGCTGCTTCGGCTGCTGTTTGTTCGGTTTTAGGTGCATCGCATTCTTTGCATTTCTTGCACCAGTCACAACCTGTAAAAACTACCAATGTCAATAAACCTAGCAACCATGATGAATTTTTCATCATAAAAAAAGTCCTTTCAAAAAGAAAAACATAGAATTAATAATGCTAATAAAATAAATAAAAACCGCTCTGATTAAATAATATCTAGGAAAATCAATTTCGTACAGATACTATTCAATCTGAGCAGTATAGTATTATATCATGTTTTATTAAAAAGTTTAGCGGGAATTTTTAAAATTATGATAAACCTAAGACTTGGTCGCATTATTGGTGCGTTTGCACTGTGTTTGATTTTTATAAAGATTTATCAACATAACCAGATAATAAAATTAAATTACAAAAAACAGCGATTAGAATTAAAGAAAAATGATCTAAATAGGAATTGTAGTAATTTAAAAGTCGAATTATGTAAATTAAAAGATGCTGAACAGGTAAAAAAAATTGTGCAAGAAAAGTGGGGCATGGAAAAATTAAAATTTGCCCAGGTGACTACTTTTACGGGTTTTTAAATCGGGTTTAAAATATGATAAAAAAACAGAGAGATTATAAAATTCGGCTTGGTGTGGTTTTAATTTTATTCGGGTTTCTATTTACTGTAGTATTGATCAGACTTTTTTTGCTGCAGATTTATCAGAAAAATTTCTTTAGAGTTCTTGCATCTCAACAGTACAACTTTTCAATAAAAGTGAACCTTCCTCGTGGTGAAATTTTTGATAGGAGTGGGCAGGAATTGCTTGCGTTCAATAGATCTGTTCCATCTGCCTTTATTTTGCCACACCAGTTTACGGAACAGAAAAAAACAGAGAACTTCTTAAAGCGTTTTTATCCCACAGTTTATAAAAAAATGAAAGCTAGACCGGACAAGCATTTTTTATGGCTTGATCGTGTGCTTACTGATGATCAGGTAGAAGATTTGAAGAAGAGGGGGACAAGTGATATACAGTTTATTGATGAACCACGTCGTTTTTATTTTTCTCCGTCATCTGCTCATTTAATTGGTTTTACCGATATCGACAGTAAGGGGATATCTGGAATTGAACTTGAGTTTGAAAAATGGTTAGGTGGCAAGCCTATGCAGATAACCATTCAAAAGGATGCCAGATCGAAAAATTTTTATTTTGGCAAAGAGATTGAAAAAGCGGGGTACTATGGCAAGCCAATAAAATTAACAATTGATAAAAACATTCAAAATCTTGCATTTGAAGAACTGGAAAGTGCCATTCAGAACTATCAGGCGGAATCAGGATCTGTTTTAGTGCTTGATCCGGAAAATGGACATGTGCTTGCCATGACGAATTACCCATCGTTTGATCCAAATCAGAAAAACATTCAGAAATTAGATATAACAAAAAATTTTATTGTTTCAGAATGTTTTGAGCTTGGTTCTGTTATGAAAGCATTTCTTGCCCTTGCGGCTCTTGCTGAAGGAGTTGTAACTCTGGATGAAATTTTTGATTGTCAGGGCAAAATTGCGTATGTTAATGGCGTCAAAGTTGAAAACTGGAAAAGTTTGGGCGAGTTGAGTTTTGCCGATGTTATTAAGTTTTCGAGTAATGTTGGTGTGGCAAAGGTTGTAATGCGCCTTGGGCCCAAGCTTTATGATCACTTAAAAAAAGTTGGATTTGGAACAAAAACTGGAATCGAATTTCCCGGAGAGCGGGATGGTTTTGTGAATCCGCCAAAAAATTGGAGTAGATCATCTCCGATTGTTATGTCATTTGGATATGAGATTATGGCATCGCTTTTACAGCTTGGTCGTGCATTTTGTATTTTTTCAAATGGTGGATATTTGGTAAATCCAACGCTTGTGATTGAGCCAAAAATAAAAAAAGATGCATCTTGTCATCCTGAACTAGTTTCAGGATCCATAAATTGTAAATCCCCTAAAATTAAACTTTACGACGATAATGTTATTTCTAAAATGCGTGAAATTTTGAGTGGAGTTGGAAATTTGCATCCAATAAGAGGATGCACTATTATGGGAAAAACAGGTACGGCACGTTGTGCATCTCATGGCGGTTATTCAGATAAAGAACACGTTTATACATTTGTTGGAATTGTGGAAAAGGGTGATTACAAAAGAGTTATTGTGACGTTTATTAATCGTCCACAAAAAACTCATCTGTGGGCGTCTGAAGTTGCAGCCCCGCTTTTTCAGAGAGTGGCAGAACGTATGTTAATTTATGAATCGGCGGACAAGCGCGAGATTATGATTTAATCAGTTTTAATTTTTCAAACTGCTTTTTGTGGCTAAATTTTTTAAGATTCACTTTTTGCGGTCGCAGCTATGCTGGTCTTACAAATGCGTTTGGGATATAAGTAACCACATGTTCATTATTCTCTTTTAAATGAACAGTTGCTACGTCAAAGCGTAAGACTTTATCTCGAATTTGATTTTGTAAAACAAAGTGTTTAGCCGCTTTGATTATTTTGAGTTGCTTGGATTTATTAACAACAAGAGAAGTGGGAAAATATTCGGTTTTTCGCGTTTTAACTTCGATAAAGGCGATTACTTCGTCTTTTTGAGCTATCAGGTCAACTTCGCCATAGCGAATACTGTAGTTGCGGGCAAGTATCTTAAAATTATTAAGAGCAAGCCATTTTTCAACGGCTTGCTCTCCGGTATTTCCAACTAATTTTTTGTCTGTGATTGTCATGAATTACGTAAAAAACTTGAGTTATAAGATAATTATGGATTATGTGTTTAGATCTGGTTTAAAAAAAAATGTCAGTAGGCTTATTCTTGATTCCACTCGCCAACTGTGTGAATTGTGAATCTGGGAATTTTATTAATAACTGTTCGAGGTGTTGCTTAAACTCAGAATTCTTTTTTTGTTTTTTGGCCAACTGGCACTTCAAATAAAGAATGCGCGCTTCAAGACTTGGATTTTTAGGTAAATACTCTTTTTCTAAAGCATTGATACGATTTTGTGCGGCGGTATATTTTTTCTGATTTAAGTAAAAATTGAATACATAAACCTCTTTATCTACAAGTTTAAACTCGCATGTATGTTGTATATCGCGTATATCAGAAGAGTACTTTTTGTATGCAGGAGTATCTAGATACTCTTTACAAAGCTTTGTTGCTTCAATTGTTGTTGACTGGTCGCAGTTAGGATTTAGAGTTTGGTAAAATTTTGAAAGGATTGCGCGGTACTTTGCATACTCTGCATTTTCATCAGATGGGTAGAACTGTGCAAAATTATTGTAAAGTTCATAAGCTGATGGAAATTTGCCAAGTTTAAAATATGTTTCGGCTAGTGCTAATTTATGTTGAGAAACGTCTTGACGATCGGAAAAACGAGTCACAATTTCTTCCAAATATTCTGATGCAGAATCTTCTTTTTTATTACTTAAATCTGCATAGGCTTGTTGTTTAAGCTCCTCATAGCCAAGTTCATTGCGGCTTTTCTGTTTGCTACATCCACAAATGAATGTTGCTGCACCTAAACATAGGATCAGAAACCTCGTTTTAACAAAACTTATTTTACCAAAACTTTTATTCATAAATTAAATCCTTAATTTTCTAGACTATAATTTTCTAAAACTATTATTTTTGAAAATCAGTGGCTTCTTGATAACCCTTACCATTTTAGTTGATTGTACGAATTTTTAAAGTCTAGATTTTTGCCTGATCAATTAAGCCCGACTGTTGGGCCTTTTCACTAAATTTAGCTTCGCATTTTTTTGTATTATAATCAAGATAATATGCTGCCCTGGTGTATTTTAATTTATACCTGAAAAGATATACAAACCAGAACCCATGTTTTTGCTTGTTTGAAAATATTTAGTGCAGGATTACACTAAAAGCTTAGCAGGTAAAGATATTTTGTATGCAGGTCAGATTTTTGTTTAGATTTTGTGGGGTTCTGATAAAATCTAATTATAATTTAATCGATTTGGAGGTCTTTACGAAAGAAGAGGATTTCATGAAAGAATTTATTTCGGAGCTTATTTTTGGGTATACTGCCTATGCGTGGCTACTTCTTGCGTTGGGACTTCTTATTCTTGAGCTTTCAACTCCGGGTCTGTTTTTTTTCATTGCTTTTGCATGCGGTGCTGCATGCGCTGCGATCGCGGCCTTTCTAGATTTCTCAATAATTTTTCAAGTATGGGTTGTTCTTATCAGCTCGACACTTTGCTTTATTGCCATTAAGTCTTTTTTCGCAACACATAAAATAAAAAATCTTGATAATAAAACCAATGTTGAAGCATTAATCGGGCAGGAAGCGATAGTCGTTGAACCTATTAGCGTAAATCAACCTGGGATAATCAGGGTAAAAAGAGAGTTATGGGGTGCTATTTTAAGGGACGGATCTGTGTTGCAAATTGGCACAGTCGTTAAAATTGTTGATATTCAGGGTAACAAGCTTGTTGTGAGGAGTTTATAATGATTACGATTATCATTACCGTATTTTTCGCTGTACTATTCATATTTTTGATTACAGCTCTTCTGAAATCTACATATCTTATTAAGCAGGCTGAAGTTGTTATGATTGAACGCTTTGGTTGCTTCCATAAGATGCTTACTTCAGGATTGCATTTTGTTGTACCATTTATGGATCAACCTAGAAGTGTTTACTGGACCTTTTTAAAAGATGATCCTCGTGGCAAAGTTGTTTATCGATATAATTCTTTCATTGAGCGAATTGATTTGCGCGAAACTGTTTATGATTTTCCTCGCCAGAGTGTTATCACAAGAGACAATGTTTCAATTGAGATAAGTGTTTTACTTTATTATCAAATTACCGATCCCAAGGCTGCCATTTATGAAGTTGCAGACCTACCTTTTGCAATTGAAAAATTGACCCAGACTACCATGCGAAATATAATTGGTTCGATGGATTTGGACGAGACATTGACATCTCGTGATAGAATTAATGAAAAATTACGACATGTGCTTGATGATGCAACTGAAAAATGGGGTGTCAAGATTAATAGGGTTGAGCTACAAGAAATTATGCCTCCTGTTGATATTCGACAAGCAATGGAAAAGCAGATGCGAGCAGAGCGTGATCGTCGTGCTTTAATTTTGGAGGCAGAAGGACAAAAAACATCCGCAATTTTATGTGCAGAAGGCGATTATCAGTCCAAAGTTACTCGCGCAAAGGGCGAAGCTGAAGCCAGATTGATTTTATCGCAAGCAGAGGCTGATTCCATTGATGTTGTTAGAAAAGCCATGCCTAATGCTGATCCTTTGCCATATATGATAGCTATGAATTATATCAAAACTTTGCCTGAGATTACGAAGGGCAAAGATGACAAGATTATAATGATGCCTTACGAGGCTACGGCCTTGATGGGGTCTCTTACAACTATAAAAGAACTTTTTAATAAAAAATAATAGGCAGTTTATTGGGTTATATATTTTGGTGGAGATGATGATGGATTTAAAGGTACGTGTGCCAGTTATTTGGGCCTCTGTTTTGTTTGCATGTATGTTATTTTTTATGCCTTTGTTTAAAAAAAATGATTCATTTTATACGATTAATGAATTTAATGAAGACGTTAGTAAGATCTATTCTGATTTAGGAATTTTTTCACAACGGAGAGGTGATTTTCAAGGTGCTATTAAATCTTATAAACGAGCCCTTGCTTTTAATCCCGAACATTCAATTTGTCTAAATAATATTGAAATTTGCAAAAAAAAATTGAAAAAAAATATATCAAATGCGGTTGAGTTTCTTACAAAATTAGATTCATCCAATTAAATTTTTATCAAACGAATTTTTGTGTTCCACTTTGCGATGAAAACTTATCGCAAAGTGGTGCGCATAGTCTCTAATGGCAGTTAAAATTTGTCCTACAAAACTTTTTAAGTTTAGTTTTTTCCCCTCAGGAATACGTTTAGAGAAAACAGTTTCTTCTTTTTTAGCTAAGCTTGCAAATTCTGCTTGGGGAAAAAGGTTTTTTACGGCGTTGAGTTGCCCCTTGCCTCCATCAATCAAGATCAAATCAGGAAGCTCTTTTATATTTTTGTATCTGCGCTGAACAATCTCATGAAGGGCGGCATAATCATTTTGTTGTTCAATGCTTTTTATATAAAAATGCCTGAATTTTTTTTTGTCCGGTTTGCCATCGGTAAATCGAACACACGATCCAACCATGTACATGCCCTGTTTATGTGAAATATCGAAGCAATCAATAGTATGAGGCTCAATTGGAAGTTGAAGTAAATTTTTTAGTGCCTTTGGGAGCGTAGTCTGTTTTGATATTTCTGTGTCCACATGAATTTTTGCTAATCTGATTAGATCTGCAAAGTGGCCCGATTCAGGTTTGCTTACTATTGAGATATCATAACTTTTATTATGCCAAGACTGTATGAATTTTTGATAAAGCTTTTGGGTTGCTTGATCAATATCAAAGTTAACTAAAATTATTGAAGGAGCGGGATAGGTTCGGTAGTAACTTTCAAAAAAATCAAGGTGTGGTGTTTTATCTGAGTTCTTGTTAATAGAAATTGTTTGATGTGATTGTTCTGGCTCCATATAGTCTATTGGTTCATAGTCTACTGGAATGTAAAATATCTCTTTTTTTATAAGAACGCTGTTTTTTTCCTTAAACAAGAAGAGTAAGGTTTTATCTCCTGTTAAAAACCAGATATCCTTTTCATCAAGTTTTAATCTTGTTATGGTTTTGGTTTCAAGAACATCAAAAACCTTCTCAAACGCCTGAATGTAATTGTTAAGTTGACGAGATTTTTCGAATTCCATTTTTTTGTTATGTTCTTTGATCAGATTTTTCAAATGTTTTAAAAAATCGGCGTGATTTCCTTTTAACGCAAGTTTTGCAAGCTCTATTCTTTCTTGGTAACTGTTTTTATCAAAGTCGGGTCTGCATTTTCCTGCACATATTCCAATGTGATAAGCCAGACATCCGGATGGAATCTTTTTTTTGCATAATTTCAACCTGAATGTTTTGATTAAAAAATCATAAACTTTTCGTGCCGAATCTTTTTCCAAAAAAGGTCCGAAATACGTACCTTTTTGTTTTTGGCTACGTACAAGTTTAAGCTCCGGTAAAGAGTCTTGACTTATTAATATCCATAAAAATGGCTGACCTGTTTTTAAAAGTACATTGAATTTTGGTTGATGTGTTTGAATTAGTTTTGCCTCAAGTAACATGGCTTCGAGTTCGTTTTTTGTTACTATAAAATCTATTCGATCACTGATTTCTCTTAGAGAGCATGACTTGAGGTCATCACTTTTTAGGTAGCTTGCTACGCGACTTCTTAGGCTTTTGGCCTTTCCTATGTATAAAATAAGATCGTGAGAATCTTTGAAAAGATAAACGCCAGGGTTTCTTGGAAGGCTTTTTATCTGTTTTTCTAGATTTTTTTTAACATTCTCTGTCATGAGTATAAATTTTCGATACTGTTTACTTGTCTTATTACACACAAATTTAAAATATACATAAAGTTTGGCTTTTGTAACATTTGGAGCAAAAAATTCAAATTATTGCCTTAGGTATAGGTGTTTTTACATATTGAATCTGGTTGGGGCATTATTTATAATAAATAGGCATTTTTGTTTTATCTAAAAAGAATAAACGAATTTTTTTAGGGGGAGCTATGAAGATAGGTGTTATTTGTATCTTTTTACTTTTTCAATATGCCAACCCAATGGTTAAATTGGGAGAACATATTTTTGGAGCTAAGCATCATGAATCAGAGCAAGATGTTTTGAGGCGATTTAGTGAAATTTTGCAAATTCAGAATCCTGTGTTTGTAAAAAAAATTCGTATTTTTGTAGATAGCATTGGGTCTAACAAGAATTTAGTTAAAGAATGTTTTTCTATAAATTTGCGTGGTGAAAGCGTATTTCGCATATTTTCCAGATATGCTGATAATGTAGATGATTTTGCATGGATTGTTAAAAAAATGAAATGGTGTGGTGGAAGAATTTTTGTATGGCAGCAAATGTTTATTTTGGATAGCTTTCATTTAAGTTTTTTCCATCATTTGAGTGTTACAAAAAATTTTGGATGTGTGGAGTTTATGTTTAACAAAATTTGTAGATATGCGCCAACTCCTAGAGATTTAAGAAATTTTTTGTTACTCAAAAATGAATCTAATGAGTGTATTTTAACGTGTATTTCCTACTCTTCAGTGCTCTCTTCAGGTGAAAAAATTCTTTTTTTACGTTTGTTTGTTAATAAATTTAAAGATATAGCTATAAAAATTTATTCTCAAGAAGCGGGGTGTAAGGCTGAATTAATGCTTTTAACTGAATTTAATGAGGCACTGTTATTCGAAGTTATTCATAGTGCATTAGTGGTCCATGGAAAATTTGTTGATTGGTTACCCCCATTTGTAAATGAATTAGTTAACTTTGTAGGTACTTGTGGTGGCGCTGAGGCTGTGAAAGATTTCGTAAACAAAATAAATGCATCTTCCGATGGAGTATATTTAACGGCGTTGGATTTATTTTTTCGGCGTGATTTGCAAGTTCCTCAACCTATCATGGATGAATTGATTGTCTTTTTGCGTAGCATTGGGGCAAAAACATATAAAGAGTTGTCAGGTTTGGCCTAAACCATTTATTTGCATGCAGTTGCTAGAAAAATACTATAGCCATGGAAGATTCGCTTTTTTGCGTCTCATTTAGTGTGCCTTATTTACAATTTCTATTGTCATTGGGGTACTGGCAGCCTTAATTTCTTGAAATCTTTCCATGAAGGCTTGTATTACGGTTGGATTGTCATCTATTGTTGCATCGTCCCAAGAGCTTACATTAGAATAAACTGTTGGGTTATATGAACCATGCCAAACAAGACATTTATTTAATATATTACGTTTAAATATAATAAATTTGTGATGATTCATTTCGTATCTGTGAGATTTTGGACATAAAACTGTAATTCCACTTCGAATTAAAAGCTTAATAGCTGCTAAATTTCCAGCCTGTTCTTGATTGGTTATAACTTCAACAGAAATTCCATGTTTCTTTTTAAGCATTATGCATTTAGCTACGTCATAATCAGACATATGAAAACAGCAAATTAATAGTGCTTCCTGTTCGTCTTCAATCAGCGTAGTTAATGCCTTGTTTAATTGTGTATTTGCTCCCATTTCAGGATTTCTTTCGCGATGGTATGGTTGGTTGGTGAATAAAACTTTTGGAAATTTAAAATTTTCAAGAAATCTAAAGGCATTAAGATACGTAATTATTCTGTCTATGTTTGAGGTTTCGCCTGATAGGCAGTGGCCGTCTTTTAACAATTGTGAAATTTCAGATTTGAGATCGAGTGCGTAGCTGCACAAATTTTGTCTTTGTTTAGCGGTTACGCTTGCAGCTTCGTCTGATTCCAATAGGTGTCCAAGTGCTATAAGATTGAAATTTGAGATTTCGTGCTTAATTCTTGTTTCAAGGGATTGAGGATCTTGGGATTCGTCTTGCATAGCATCGAACATGGCGGCATCAGGGACTTCGGCATCAGGTTCTGATGCTTCTAATAAAGGTTGGGCAGGGATTCCTGAAAGACAATGAAATGTTTCATCGGTACAGTCTTCCATGGAATAAATTAAATTTGATGAAAAAAAGCATAACATCATAATTAAAGAGATTTTTCTTAAATTCATGTAAATCCTTTAAAGCTTTAAAATGTTATTAAAATAATCTGAAATCTTACTCTATATGTTCTTATTCTATAATAATATTTTCTATTATTCAAATTATTGTGGTTTTTTGGCTTTTAACGAGATATTTAGCATTGAATTCGTTAAATTTGTATAAAAACTGTGTTTTTAAATTTAATTACAAAATTTTGTTTGAAGTGCTTTAAAAATGATGTATTTTAGATACCTGAGTTGGTTTTATTATTTAAATTTATGTTGGAAAGTAAGGTATGTTTAGCAAATCACGTTTTCCGTTGGTTTTTAGCGGTATTGTTGTTTTTTGTGTAATTGGTTGGATAACAAGTTCGATTTATTCATATTTTTCTTACAATCTTCCTCCAAAGTTTTCTTTGAATGGAATTGAGATTGATTCAGCATTTGCAAAAGAGCTGAAGTTTTCGGTTTGTGGTGATAGTGGATATAAAATTTCCCAGATTGGTGCTTTGATTGATGGAAAAGAGATTGAACTTAATGGTACTACAAAAGTTGGTGCAAAGAAATTTGAAACACCAATTTCAACAGACATTACAACATACTCTGATGGAATTCATAAGCTTGAGGTTTATGCCATAGATTCAAGTTTTAATAAAAACAAATCAGTTCAAACCACAAATTTTTGTGTAGACAATAGTCCTCTTCGAGCTGCCTTTATTGAGTCCGATTACAAAGTTGATCAAGGCAAAACGCTACATATTAAAATTCAGTCAAACAAAAAATTGGCAAAAGCTGAAGTTGAGTTTTCATCAGCAAAATATGAATGTCTTCCTGACTCTAAGGGCTCAACAACATATGAATGCTTTATCCCGATCGAAGCGGAGACAGGCGTTGCGGAGTATCCACTTACAGCAGATTTAGAGGATCTTGTAAAAAATAACTTAAAATTAAATTCACAAGTTCGTGTTATTGAGGTTCAGTTTCCACGGCAGCGCGGTTTTACCGTGAAAAAAGAAAAGCTTGAGGAAGAAAAAGAGATTAGCGCAAGTGCCAAAGTTTTGGACGAAGCACTTGTGCGTTGGCTTGAACAGTCACCAAAAGAAAAAATGTGGCATGGCGCCTTTGAATTGCCTGTAAATGTCAAAAGAATAACAACTCCTTTTGGCGAAATAAGAATGACTCCTGAGTTGGGGAGATATATACATCGTGGTGTTGATTTAATAGACAACCCTAGAGCTGTAGTTTGGGCAAGTCAAATTGGAAGAGTTATCATAAAAGATCGCTTTTTGATATCAGGAAATACAGTTGTGTTAGATCATGGATGCGGTGTATTTACGTTATACTTCCATTTAGAAAATTTTGCAGATATCAATGTTGGCGATATTGTCAAAAAAGGCAACCCAATTGGCAGGCTTGGAATGACTGGATATGCCAATGGATATCACCTGCATTGGGAGTTGCGAGTAAGAAATATCTCAGTTGATCCAATGGAATGGACCAAAACCGTCTACTAGAATTTTTTCTAAAATTTATACTAATAAAAAAGGACCCGTATGGATCCTTTTTTATTTTGATTTTAAACCGTCACGGTTGCATATAACTCTTCAAGCGAAATTTGTCCGCTACCAACCTTTTCCAGGCCATCAAGCATCAATGTTTGCATTCCAGTTTTTTCTGCCTGTTGTACAACACTTGAGGTTGCCGCTTTTTGTAGAACTAAGTCTCTTATCTGGTCATCCAAAACTAGTAATTCAAAAATTCCCAGGCGGCCCTTGTGTCCAAGATTAAAACAGTCAGAGCATCCGGGCGCTTCAAAATTAGTTTTTATATTTTTCAAATCAGGATTTTTTAATGCAGTCTCTTTTTTGCATTTACTGCAAAGTTTCCGTGCAAGTCTTTGTGCTAAAATTCCCGTCAATGTTGCATTGATAAGAAATGGTTCCACTCCCATATCAATAAGCCGGGTAATTGCTCCTGCGGCATCGTTTGTGTGCAATGTACTAAAAACAAGATGCCCGGTAAGTGATGCTTCGATTGCAATTTGTGCTGTAATTTTATCACGTATTTCACCAATCATTATAATGTCAGGATCTTGTCGAAGCATGCAGCGTAGTCCATTTTGAAAACTAAAACCCGCCTTATCATTTACTTGGCTTTGTGTAATCCCTGGAACGGCGTATTCTACAGGATCTTCCATTGTAACAATGTTTCTGCCAGGTTTATTTAATGCTGAGAGAATAGCATACAAAGTTGTCGTTTTGCCGGATCCTGTAGGTCCCGTTACCAAAAAAAAACCGTGAGGTTTTTTAATTAAACCTTGGATATGTGTGAACATTTTTGAATTCATGCCAAGTGATTCAAGATTCAAAAGATTGTGGGATCGATCAAGAATTCTGATAACCATTTTTTCGCCATATGTTGATGGAAATGTTGAGATACGAAGATCAATAACTTGGCTTTTGTTGTGCTCGCCGCTAACATTTAATTTAATTTTTCCATCTTGGGGAAGGCGCTGAACCGCAATATCTAACCCTGCAATAATTTTTATTCGAGAGATTACGAGTTTTAGCATTTCCGGATTTATCGAATCTTGATCATAAAGTGTTCCGTCAATCCGATATCGTGCACGGGCCCCCATTTCCTCCGGTTGGAGGTGAATGTCAGACGCATGCATAGCGATTGCATTACAAAGAATTTGATCCACGTAATCGATTACAGGATCAGAATTCATGCTTTTTATTATTTTTTCTTCAGTGTTGAATAATGAATATGTGGATGAGGTGTTCTGTGTGCCGTCATCCATATTTTTATCCTAATTTGCAACCCAGTAAAAATCCAATAAGTGACGCTACCGATATAATTACGTTAGCTTTGATCCACTCGATTCCCTTGTTTACAAATGGCGTTATAAAATCTTGTTTATCTGCAGACACTCCAAATAATGTCTTTATAGCGTTCCAATCAAGTTCAAGTAATTTATAATATTCCATGCCCTTAATTATTAAAGCACTCAAAAGTAGGCTTAATATAATAGTTTTGAAGTGCTTTTTTAAAATGTAGCCAATTCCGAAACTAATACAGAAATATACTCCTGCTTGAATTGCTTCTGCTACCGGTGAACTTCCACCAACGTCACTTGACCATTTATTTAAATCAAATTCATTCCATGCTGATTTTACTTTATCCATCGTACTTGTCAGTGTATTACTTTCCATAATCCTGATCCTCTCTCCAATTAAAAATTGAAAACATATCTAACATTCACCAAAGTCTAACGTGGGGGAAGCGTTTTTTGCAAAGAATTTCATAAAGTCATCTAAAATGTTGTTCAAATAAGCGAGCTTTACTGTGGTAAAATTTTCTTCAATTTTAAAATATTTAAAATTGATTTGAATATTGTTTCTCCCTCATTTTGGCAAGAGCTTGGCCCAAGTGTCATTACGATCGGAATTTTGTATTGTTCGGCAAGCGAAAATACCAATGAATCTCGTTTAATAATATCTTCCTGGGTAATCTTTGGCATTGTTTTACTAAGATCTGTTCCAGCTACATAAATTATAAGATCTGGATAAAAACGTGAATATTCTGCTAAGTGATTTCTTTTTATTGTTTCAAGTGCACCCGTTAAATGTCGATTTAATTCACAAAAATATTCTTCCCCCGATGTTTCGTGATTTATTGGGATATTAAATGTGATCAAATCTTTTAGTGATTCGTCATAAGTATGAAATGTTCTTAAATTATACATTTGAAAGATTTGAATGCTTGTATTTAGTTCATGAATTCTTTCCCCTGATGGATAAATTTTATTTTTGAATATCTCTACAAAAGACGTATTTTGCTTTGCGGATAGGTCTATTATTAAAATTTGTGGTGATGTAAAAGGATTTTCATTCCAAAATCTATGAATGGCAATGGCTACATCAGATAAGAGGCATGATCCGCAGCTATAGGTTGATGATGCTAAATTAAGGCCCCCACCCAAATTTATTGCCCATCCATATTTCACAGCTAGATTGCACGCTAGGATTGTTCCCCCGGTAATAAATTTTTGAGCTTTTAGTAAATTGGGATTAACAGTTTCTTCATTAACAAGCTCTTCCATGTACTTGTCATCATGAACCGCGTGTATGTCACTGCTGTCTACCATCCAATGTTCATAAAATTTTTCTTTAGTTAAACCAAATGTAAGTAGGTTTTGATAAATTTCTCTTGATGATGGAAAATAAAAACTTGTATTTCCAAACTGTTTGGGATTCCCTATCTCATATCCCTCATGATAAATAATTGGAAGCTTGGTTAGAGGTTGCATGCTGAATAAATTTGAGCCGATCAAAATTAGCATTACGAAAAATATTTTTTTTAACATATCATTACCATCTTATTAAATTTTTTTGTAAATATACATGGCGAGTAAGTTATGAGCATAAAAAAAGGCGCATTTTACTGCGCCTTTTTTTACTAATTGAAATCAGTTAGCTCTTGTTTAGAGAACTGAATCTTTAAGCTGTTTGCCAGGCTTAAATTTAGGAACTTTTTTAGCAGGGATTGTCATCTTGTTTCCTGTTGCAGGATTGATGCCAATTCTTGTTTTTCTTTTGATAACGGTAAACGTTCCAAAGCCTGTTAAAACAACGTCTTTACCTTTTTTCAAGGTTGTCTCTACTGCTTCAACGAAAGCTTCGATAGCGCCTTTGCATGCTGCTTTAGAAAGCTTTGTGCTTTTCGCCATATGCTCTATTAATTCTGCTTTATTCATAGAAATCTCCCATCCAACATAATGTTAGGATATCAATACTGTTACACTTACGATTTCACCATACTTAAAATATATTATATCACATAATTGCTGATCACATCCGATTTGTCAAGTAGTCTTTGTTATAAAGTTTAAATTCGACGGGGACTCATGTAATAATTTTTGCTTTAGTAAGAAGCAAAAAATAAAAAGCAAGATTTTTTTGAACTCTTTAATTTTTAGAAATCATTTTGTTATAGTTGCGTTACAGGAAAAATTGTTTTTTTATTTAGGATTTTTATGTCAAATATTGCAAAAAGTTTTTTATATGAATTTGTTAAGCGCATGCCCAAAGTTGAGCTGCACGTGCATTTGGAGGGGACTATTAGACCCTCTGCGTTATTTGAGTTAGCAGCACGAAATAATATTGGTCTGCCTGCAAAAACAGAAAAAGAGTTAAGAGAATTTTTTAAGTTTAAAAACTTTCAGCATTTTGTAGAAATTTATAATCTTGTTACCGGTTGCCTTAAAGCTGCTGATGACTATGAATTAATTTCATATCAATTTGGATGTGAATGCGCGAAACAAAATATTCGTTATGCAGAAGTGACTTTTTCAATTTTTACCAATTGTAGGGTAACCGGGTTGTCTTGGCAAAAAATTCTTGAGGCGTTAAATAGAGGTCGTACGCGGGCTATGCAAGAATTTGGAATTTATTGGGTTTGGATATTTGATATTCTGCGCGATGAATCGGAATCACAAAAATTTATTCTCGATGTAATTTTAAAATCAAAAGATCAAGGTGTGGTTGGGTTGGGATTAACCGGAAGTGAAACTCTTCTGAATACAGATAATTTTGTTAAAACATTTGAAACTGCTCGCAAAAATAAAATTGGCATAACGATTCATGCGGGCGAAATATCGGGACCAAAAAGTATCTGGAGTGTCATAAATCTTCTTCATGCTGACAGGATAGGACATGGTGTTAATTGCATACAAGATTCCGAATTGATAGATTTTTTAAAACAGAAACAGATTCCGTTGGAGATTTGTCCGACTAGTAATATTTGCATGGGTGTATTTCCAGATTTTAAATCACATCCATTGCGTAAGTTATGGGATGCCGGATTATTGTTGACTGTAAATTCCGATGATCCTGCATTATTTGATATGGATTTAAACAACGAGTACAAAATTTTAGTGGATCATTTTGATTTTGATATAAATGACCTTGAGCGAATCAGTTTGAATGGTGTGCATGCAAGTTTTTTGCCTGCCGATCAAAAACAAAAATTAGATAAATTATTTAGAATTGAATTTGCAAATTTGCATAAGGAATTGAATTTGTAATTTGAGTGTCTGGTTAACCAATTGCAAAAATTTGGAATAAATTTATTCATGGATGCTGAAACGAGTTCAGCATGACAAACCTCCATCTCAAAGCGTCTCTATAAAAAATTTAAGCGATGAGTAGTTTTAACGGAATTAAAAACAACATAATATTTGGATTGGCTTGCCAGACGAAGCCCTTCAAGGGCGCAGACTGGTGCCGAGGACCGGACTCGAACCGGTATGGGTGGATTACACCCGAGGGATTTTAAGTCCCTTGCGTCTACCAATTTCGCCACCCCGGCACACATGATAAGCAGAGTAATATGAACAATCTTACATGTCAACATTTGATGCGATTGATGTTGATAAATTTGGGGTTTGTAAGATTGGAGGCGGCACCCGGAATTGAACCGGGGGTCGCGGTTTTGCAGACCGCTGCCTTACCACTTGGCTATGCCGCCCTGAAATTCAAAGAACGATTAAAAGGAACTTACTAATACATGGATCCTGAAACGAGTTCAGGATGACACAACCAGCGTCCCGGACATGTTAACAACCGTAGTGCTCTCAATTTTGACATCTACAAAGCTGCCAACCAGATTTGCATTGTTGCTTGTTATAAGCACCCGTGCATTTCCCTCTGTTCTTGCTAAAAGTTTACCAGGCTCTAGCTCTTTTTCAACAAGAACTTTCAAAGTTTTACCAATATTTTTCTTGTTTTGCTCCAAAGATATTTCCCTTTGGCGCATTTGCAGCTCGCTTAGGCGTCTTGCCTTTTCTTCTTGAGGACAATCATCCGGCATGTTATAAGCTTTGGTAAATTTGCGTTTAGAGTAAATAAATGAGTAAATTTGGTCAAATTGTACCTTTTCCATGATTTCTCTTGTTGCCAAATAATCTTGCTCAGTTTCTCCCGGAAAGCCGACAATTATATCCGTGGTTATGCCTGCATCCGGCATTAATTCTTTTATCCAGCCTATTTTTTCTAAAAATTCTGCAGATGTGTAATTTCTGTTCATGGCTTTTAGAATTGTGTCTGATCCGGATTGCAATGGGAAGTGTATAAAAGATGTTAATTTTGGCCTATAGTTTGCCATAACCTGAAATAAATCTTTTGTCATATCCTGTGGATGAGGGCTTATAAACCGCACCCAAAAATCACCTTCGAGCAGAGCAACTTTTTGTAAAAGATCAGGGAAGCGAGCGCCCGTTTGTGGGTCAATGTATGAATTAACGTTTTGGCCGATAAGTGTAATATCTTTGGCTCCGAGGTCAATATCCTTTTTTACAGCGTTTAAAATATCACTCATGGGATAACTTATTTCGCGTCCGCGAGTGAATGGTACAATGCAGTATGAGCAGTATTTGTTGCAACCGGTCATGATATTAATCATGGCCCTTACATCAGATATTTGTTCTTCTCCACTGGTATCGTCTTCTTTAATTTGCTCTTCTTTGATATCTTTTATTTGTTCGGATAAGTTAAGTCTGCTTATGCTGACCTGATCGATTCCGGCAGATTGCTTATCAAATATTTTTTTGAGCCTGCGGTCTTGTTTTAAATATTTTATTTTTGAGTCCGGATTTTGTAGAAATAATTTTTTTGCCGTTTGAATATTTAAGACTAATTCTGCTAGATACCCCTGTAATGCAGCTATCTCTTCACGTGCTCCGTGAACAAAGCTGATACATTCAAAATATTCATAAAATTCTTTTTTCTTGTAACTGGCTACGCAACCGATAACACCAATTTTTAAATGAGGCTTATCTTTTTTTAACTCAGCTATTCTGCCAATATAGGAATATAGCTTCTGTTCGGCTTTTTCGCGAATTGCGCAGGTATTAATAATTATTAAATCGGCATCTTTTTCAGCCATGACTTGCTCGCACCCCAGTTCTACCAAAAATTTGGCAAGTCCTTGTGAGTCGGCAAAATTAGCTTGGCATCCATAAATTTTGTTAAAAAACGTAACCATATGTTTGTTCGATTTATTTAGAATTTTATTCGCCGTCGCCAGAAAACCACAAGGCTTATCAGGCCTGGGGATGAATCCGTCGTCGCGCTTGAAGCGCTTTGTCGGACAAGTTGGCGCGGTGAACCCGACGAAGCCTAGGCGTAGACGGGTTAAAATGCGTTAAATACTTTACTTTCTAAGTATACCTAAAATTGAGGAATGCTCAAATTCATATAATCTTGGACCAATTTTCTTGGCTTGAGCCCAAAAACGTGTAAAATAAGAGCTAAGTTTCCGTTTTTTGCACGTGTGCATTATATTTCTTTTCGAAAGGTTGTTATGGCAATTCAAGCTGGGTTAGTAGGTCTTCCAAATGTTGGTAAGTCGACACTTTTTAACGCATTGACAGATGCGGGTATTCCGGCTGAAAATTACCCATTTTGTACCGTTGACCCAAATATGGCCATAACAAATGTTCCAGACGCTCGTTTAGAACGCCTTGCCCAAATCCTCAACTCCCAAAAGCTTATTCCGACCACAGTCAAGTTTGTTGATATAGCTGGTCTTGTAAAGGGCGCTTCAAAGGGAGAAGGTCTTGGTAACCAATTTTTGTCACATATCATGGAAGTTGATTTAATTTTACATGTCTTACGTTGCTTTGAAGATCAGAATGTAACCCACGTTAGCAACGCAATCAACCCGGTTGATGACTTCGAAGTTATTATTGCAGAATTAATGTTGAAAGACCTGGATTCTGTTGAAAAACGTGAGCAGAAAATTTTATCTCAACTAAAAAAGAATATGTCACCACAAGAAAGAAAATTACTGGAACTTGAGCGAGATGTTGTTGCTCAAATTAAAGATGCATTAAATGCCGGGAATTATGCCAGAGTTCGTGAAATTTATCTGCAAGGTAAGGATGCAGGAATCAACATGATTCCATTCTTATCAGCCAAAAATTTTATAATAATTGCGAACTTATCTGAAGATGATTATGTTGGCAAAAATTATCAGGCAAATACTTTTTATCAAAGCTTAGTTGAAAAATTTGGCGCTGAAAGAGTTATTCCAATTTGTGCAAAAATTGAGGCAGAATTGGCTCAACTTGGTGATGCTGATGCAGCGGAAATGATCGAATCACTAGGAATCACAGAAAAAGGCCTTGATAATATTATTTCAAAAGCCTATTCAAATCTTGGCTTAATCTCATATTTTACCGTTGGTCCAAAAGAGGCACATGCCTGGAGTATTCGCAAGGGCACTCTTGCACCAAAAGCTGCGGGTGAGATTCACTCAGATCTAGAACGTGGCTTTATCTGCGTTGAGGTTTACAACTGCGAAGATCTTTTCGAAGTTGGTAGTGAGGCTAAACTCAAGCCTGTTGGTAAACTTCGCGTAGAAGGCAAAGATTACGTAGTGCAAGATGGTGATTGCATTAATGTTAGATTTAATGTCTAGCGTTTTATATTTATTGCACGCAACAAAGTGGAGTTGTTCCCGTTCTGGCTGATGTTACACTTTCCATAAGAAACCTAATATCGAGTGGTAGGGTACAGTCTTCCATATAGCTGTAAAGCATGCTCAGTGGAATTTGTGGGAAAAGATTGCTGTTTTGCAGGATAACTTTGGTTAGTTTTGTATTTTCATTTGATAGGATACTATTTTTTACATTGGTTATGGCCAAAGCTAAAATTACTTGTATGGTGAGATCATCTAACTGTTCATATATTTTTTTATTTTGCATAAGCGCTCTTGTACAGTCCGGGTGATTATTTGTGGCGCTTAACTCTATTGCGGTTTTGGCTCCAAGTGCAGTAATTTGTGCATTTAAGGTTTCATCAAATAGAAGTAAGTAAAGATCTAAAATCCATCCTTTTTGTGCTGCAATTCTAAGTGCGTTATCAACTGAATGTCTTTTTGCAATATCTTTAATTCCATTAGGCCCATTTTCTTCCGTTGCGTGTAGTATGTTGTTTATGACTGCGTTTATAACTGCAGGAAATTTGCATTCTATTCCTAATTCTATGCATTGATTAAGTGAAGTGTTGGCTCCTGTGAATTTTATGAATTCAGCTATGGCAATATTTTGCATTCTATGATTAACCTCGGAAAATTGGCGTAAAGATTGGAAATCTTTTTCTTGAATCATTGATTGCACTATTTGGTGAATAATTTCATCAGGCATATCGGATAGCCCAGTCTCTCTTTGAGGATGCACTTGTATGAAATGTTTCCAGTGTTTCATACCAAACGTTTGTGTGAATGATGAAAAAAGACTAATAATTAAAAATATTGAAAATAATAAGCTTTTCATAGTACATTTCTCCTGTTCTGTCATCGCTTTATTGTATGTTGCAATGGTCAGTATACTCGTACATTTTAATTAACTCTTTATTCTTATTAATTAAAGCAGTAATTAGGATTTTTTTTGTTTTAATGGTTACAAAAGGATTTTCTACGAGTTGCGCAAGTAAGTCAGAATCCATTTTTTTGATTGCCAATTTATTTCGTACTATCGTGTTTACCTTATCAATATCGTAGTTTATTATAGCATTATGTAAAATTACATATATTGTTAATTTGTCTAAAAGCGAAATTATGGCATCATTTTTAAGAAGTGCTAATTTACATTCAGAGTGAATTGTTTTAATGGCAAACGTTGCGCCATTTTCGGTAATTTTATTACTTAAATCTTTGTCATTCAAGATTACGTAAATACTTATTTCCCAATTGTTATTTGCGGCCATTATAAGCGCTTCATCTACGCCTTTTTTGCTGGCTATTTGTTTAATTCCGTTAGGGTCGTCACCTCCATTTTGTTGCAAAATATCGTTTATGATTGCAGTTATGGCTGCAGGAAAGTTCTGCCATATTGCTAGCTTTATACGTTGAACAGGTGATTCTTTAGTGCCTGCAAATTTTAGGAATTCGTCTACGGCAATATTTCGTATTCTATGATTAACCTCGGAAAGTTGGTGCAAAGATTGGAATTCTTGTTCTTGGATTATGGATTGTACTATGTATCGGATGATGTCATCAGACATATTGGCTAACCCTGTTTCTTCCTGAGGATGCACTTGTATGCGGTGTTTCCATCGATGCATACCTAAAGACTGCGTGAAGGATGCAAAAATATTGATAACTAAAAACATTGTGTATAATAATTTTTTCATTTGTGCGACCTCCTGAGACAATAACCTTAATTAAAATAATTTAAACAATGGGCGCAAGTTCTATTTGTAAATAAAATACCTTGAGTTTGGTATAAATTGCAATATTTTGAATAATTAGGCATTAATGTATTGGACCATTATGTTTTGATAGCAAGGTTGCATGGGGTGTTAGCGTTAGATTTAAGATATCGTGCTATTTGCCTTGAGATGAGGTCAATGATTTACTTAGCGTATGATCGCGAGACTGTATAAAAGATTTAATGTTTGAGTGCTTTATTCAATAATATTTAGTGACATAAATCTTTTATGATTTTTTACCAATTTACATCTTTTTCGTAACCAAGGTCTGTCAAAAGTTGTCCGGCATTTTGTTTGAATGCCAATTTGTGTTCCTGAGTAAAATATTTTTTCCAACCATCAATTTGGCCTTGAGAAAATGTTGCAGTGCCTCCAAACAATTGTTCGCACATTTTGTTAATTTCATTCGAATTTAGGTTTACTTCGAGAAATTCGGCTATATTTTTTATGGTTGTGTACTGCTTTTTTGAATTCCCACCACCTTTGGATCCTACAAGATCTTCAAAGCGAAGGGCAAAAACGTTCTTGCAAAAAGCCCATGGCATGTATGCTTTATATAATCCGGTAAGGCTGCCATCAAATTTTGTTGGAATTCCATATGTAATTGAGCCGTCTATAAGCATTAACATTCGATTAGATATGTAATCATCGGAATAGCCTTTTTTTATAAATTTAATCCAAGACGTAAGTTGTGCCCTTGGGTCTCTATAAATGAAAAAGGTTTTGCATTGTTTGAGTTTGAATAATTTTTCCAATTCATAATCGTACACGAGATGCCCTCGGAAAAAACAGGATTTTTTATTATCATCAATAATCCCACTAGCCTTTTTAATAAAAGGTCGACAAGCGCCATATGTTTTGGGAACCCAAGGGATACTTTTTATATTTTTATTTTGAGTTATCATTTCAATGCATTTAATAAGCATATGAGTTCCACATTTGGGAATTGATAATATTACGATGGGATTGTCTTTCGAAGAAACTGTATAGAATAATAATAATGTAAAGATGCCTCCTAAGGATAGTTTAACCAAGGCCTTCCTCCTTTCTTTTTAGATTTAATATTTTTAACTGTTATTCAATTCTAAGTTATGAGCAATGATATTGACCTCGTTAACAACTAAGGTTTTTTCGTTAATAAACTGAGCATTGAGTGGTGCTATTATTATCTTGTGGTTCCCTAAAAGGGATGCTCCGAGGGAAAAGTTTGAATGTGGACGGATTAAGCAATCGAATTGAGATATTGCTTCAAAATCTTCTATAATATTAACATCATGAGCGTTTCCTTCAGTTCTACAGCCCCATTCAATATTAGGTAAATTAACTTTATTTTTGATTTCATTAGTAAGTGCAATAGAGTTTTCCTCATCTGTAAAAATATAAATAAATAGGGGCTTGTCATTGAGTAGCTTTGACAATTTTATTATTTGGTCAACATAATACTGTTTTGGTAAAAATCTTATTCTCGAAATATTTATACGAGTTGATGCTTTTTGTTCTGATTCCAAGTTGCTGAGTGTGGTGATTTTGTTTGTTTTATCATTAATCTGAATGACATTATATTTTACAGGACAGATGCTACTGTCAAAGTATTGCTGGAGTTCACGTGTGCGGTCATAGCCTCCTCCTGTGCGAATGTGTACAGCAACGGTAATTCGATCTTGTGGAAGTTTTTGTGCGGTTGATGCGATGGGCTTTAACATTTTTTTTAGTTTTGACGCGAAAGGTTTTTCTAATGATATGAGGTAAGTTAGCATGTCATTATCACAGATGTATTCGTTGATTTCTTTTTTGAAATTTGTTTTATAGGTAAGATCTAGTTTTGTTGCAAATGAACATATGAATAAAGTTGGAATATCTTTTTTATTAAGTGCGGCATATAAATCACTTTCTTTTCCAACGCTAACATTCTGTAGATAAGGACTTACAGTTTTTGTAAGGTCATTTTTTTGTACTAATTCAATCAACTCTGTGCTTGCAGGTTTTTCTGCATAGAACATGGTTAATTGTTTGAAGAGATCCATAGTTTCTGGGTGGTTGGGAACGAAAGGATTGAATAAAAATGGAATTTTATACTTGTGTGAGAGCCATTTTGTTCTACTATAACCACAGATTTGGTCTCCAACCCGGCCCCCATGTGGGACATATGTTATTGCGTGTTTGGTTTGGAATTCAGATTTTGAATGAATAATATGGGTATTTAAAGCAAGAATAATTATGAGAATTAAGGATTGCATAGTCTGCATTAATTTTATCCTTTAGCCCAAAAATAAGAAAAACGAAAAACACCAACAAAGATTAAATATCATAAATGATGGAATTTTTGCAAGCAAAGTAAAAAAAACGCATATGACAAGAATAAGTAATGATTTAGAGTTGAAATTGAAATTAGATTTGTGTTCCAATGAACTGGTGTAGTATATTATTTACAATGGTTATTCCACAAGTGTTCGATATCCTGTTAATAATCAGAATGGTGTATATAGTTTATTTATCACGGGAGAGAGGATTTTTATGCTCAGAAAAAAGTTGATATTTATCTTCGTTTTCGCAATTTTAATTGTCGATATTCAGGCTACCATAAAACTTCGTTCAACTTTAATAAAAGATGATGTTTCGAGCAAAAGAGCTCTTATTTTTGGGGTTACAGGACAAGATGGTGCATATCTTTCTGAATTTTTATTAGAGAAGGGTTACATAGTTCATGGCGTAAAACGTCGTTCATCTTCTCTTAATACGTCTAGAATTGATCATATTTATGAAGATGCTCATTTATTAAATGCCGATAAACGTTTTGTTTTACACTATGGTGATATTACTGATGCCAGCAATGTATTGCGGATTATCCAGGACGTGCAACCTGATGAGATATATAATCTTGCGGCGCAAAGCCACGTTCAGGTATCATTTGAGATGCCTGTTTACACAGCACAGGTTGATGGGCTTGGAACATTAAATATTTTGGAAGCTATTCGTTGTGCCGGATTAACAAAAAAAACAAAATTTTATCAGGCCTCAACGAGTGAATTATTTGGTAAAGTGCAAGAAATTCCTCAAAAAGAAACAACGCCTTTTTATCCTCGTTCTCCCTATGGCGTTGCAAAGATTTTTAGTTATTGGATTACTATAAATTATCGTGAAGCCTATGGTATTTTTGCTTGCAATGGAATTTTGTTCAATCATGAATCCCCTATTCGTGGTGAAACGTTTGTAACTAAGAAAATTGCTCGTGCAGCAGTTCGCATAAAATATGGACTGCAAGATGTTTTATATTTAGGTAACTTGGATTCCAAGAGAGATTGGGGGCATGCACGGGATTATGTTGAAGCAATGTGGCTTATTCTACAACAACCCAAACCGGATGATTTTGTTATTGCTACAGGAGAGACACATTCTGTAAAAGAGTTTGTCGAACTTTCTTTTAAGGAAGTTGGAATAAATATTGAATGGCATGGCGAAGGAGAATATACAGTTGGGATTGATAAAAATTCAAGTAAAACATTAGTAATGGTTGATAAAAAATATTTCCGTCCAACGGAGGTAGCGTTTTTACTTGGTGATGCAACCAAAGCCCATACCGTACTGGGTTGGAAACCGCGGGTTACATTTAACGAACTTGTCAAAGAAATGATGAACAGTGAATTACACTCTGTCCGCAATATTGTGGCGGCTGTTCATGGATGAGTTAGTAAATTCGTAGCATATATATGTGATATTAGCTAGAATAACTTTTTAATGTATATAAAATTATTTACTTAATATTTTTGCCCTGATAGATTTGTTCTAATTAAATTTAGATGCTAGTAATCTATTGCTGTTAAGGATAGGAGAGTTCATGAGAGTTGTTCCAAGAGGGATTCTGCTTGGTCTGATGATTTTTAATTTATTACCAATGGTTTTGTTTGCAAAAAATTGCAATAGCTGTGTTTTGCGTATGAATGGTAAAGATTTTGTGGATCTGGGTTATAACGATTGTAAATTTAAATCGAATGGTGAAAAATTAATTGTAAAAAAATTTATAAAATCCAAGGCTTTAGTTTTTGATGTTGGGGCTAATTCTGGAGAGTGGTCCGCTCAGGTTTTTGATAGTACACCCAATGCTAGAGTATATGCATTTGAGCCTATTCCTGATTTAATTTCTGTGATTGATAAAAAACTCAAGGATTACTCTATTAAGATTTTTAATGTTGCGGTCTTTTCCGAAGAGGGTTCTGTAGATTTTTTTTACTACAAAAATAAATCTACATTAAGCGGAATTAACTCAAGACCTGTTGTTAATCAAATGTTTAATTGTAAACCAGAAAAGATTAGTGTTAAAACGATAACTTTAGATAGTTTTTGTGTGGAGAATAAGGTAGAACATATTAATTTTTTAAAAATAGATACAGAGGGATGTGAGTTTGCAGTTTTAACTGGGGCTAAACAGTTAATAAATGCTAACGCCATAGATTTTATACAGTTCGAATATGGTGGGGCTTATAATGATACAATGGTAACATTAAAGCAGGTTTATGAGTTTTTAACCGAAAATAATTATGCTATTTTTAGAATATTTTCAAAAGGCTTAATTTATATTCCAAATTGGGATGACTCTCTTGAGACCTTTAAATTATCGAATTATTTAGCTATCTCCCATTCACAGTTAAAGGGGATGCCATGTTTTAAAGATGTCTTAAAATTTCTTAAATAAATTCAGAGGGTAGTGATGATATGAAAAATATTTTAAAGTTAATTTTTTATTTTCTTGTAACCTGTGATTTTGTGGTATGTGATCTAGTCGCAAAAAATTTCAATAATTTAGTTTTGCATATGAATTGCAAAGATGTAGCAGACTTAGGATACAATGATTGTAATTTAAAAACAGATGGTGAGTCTCTGGTTGCCAGAAAATTTATCGAATCAGACGATTTAGTTTTTGATGTTGGTGCCAATTCAGGGGATTGGTCGGCACAAGTTTTTGTCGGTACTCCTAATGTTAGGATATGTGCTTTTGAGCCTATTCCAGATTTAATACCAGCGCTCAATAAAAAGCTTGAAGATTACTTTATCAGGATTTTCAATGTTGCCATTTTTTCCAGAGAATGTGCGATTGATTTTTTTTATTATAAAGACCGGTCTGATTTAAGCAGTATCAACTTAAGACCTGATCTTAATAAAGTTCTTATGTGTAAACCCAAGAAGCTTAATGTTGAAACGATAACTTTAGATAATTTTTGTATAAACCAAGGCATGAAGCATATTGATTTTTTGAAAATTGATACGGAAGGGAGTGAATTTGCAGTTTTAACTGGAGCTAAACAGTTAATAGGCACTACTGCTATAGATTTTATACAATTTGGATATGGAGAGTCCTATAAAGATTCAAAGGCAACATTAAAGCATATCTATCAATTTTTAACTCAAAATCGTTATGCCATTTTTAGAATATTTTCAAAAGGATTAATTTATATTCCAGCATGGGATGATTCACTTGAAAATTTCAAGGCATCAAACTATTTAGCAATTTCATATCCGCAGTTAATCGCTATGTCAGGATTCAAAGATGCCTTAAAATCTGTTAAACCGTTTATTCCTGAAAATCCTATTATATTGGAGGCAGGTGCCTATGATGGAAAAGATAGTGTCAATATGGCAAAGTTTTGGCCAGCAGGTTTTGTTCATGCATTTGAACCAATTCCTGAAAATTACGACAAGCTAATTTTAAAAACTAAAGACTTTGCAAATATTAGGACCTATGATACTGCCTTAGGAACAATGGCTGGGAGTTTGGATTTTCATGTTTCTTCGTTTGATAAAGATCCGCAGATTCCGGGGTTGTCTAGTTCTGCGCTAGCTCCTAAAGAGCATCTAGTATTTCATCCCAATATTAAATTTGATAAAACGATCAAGGTTCCGGTGACAACAATTGATTTATGGGCAGAAGCAAATGGGATTGATCATGTTGATTTTATGTGGCTTGATTTACAGGGGTATGAGTTAGAGGTCCTTAAGGCTTCCCCAAATATAATGCGGGATACTAAAGCAATATTTATTGAACTTGAATTTTCTGAATTATACAAAGATCAATACTTATTTCAGGATGTAAAAAATTGGCTAGAAGTAATCGGTTTTAAAATGATAGCCTTTAACTTTTCTTGTCCATGGGCTGGGGACGGTATTTTTGTAAGAAAAATTAGAGGAATCGTTGATGAATAAATATATTTTGAAATTTTTTGTTATGGGTGATAAAGATTTCATTTGGTGATGGTAACTATTTTGAGTTAACAGAATGGCTTTCTGGTGAAATAATTATAGGACATATACTTAAGTACTCAAAATCAAATAATAAGGTATGGGAGATATTTATGCGTTGTATTGCAAAAATGCAAGAGGTTAAAGCAATTAGGGGACTTTTTTTGAGTGTGTTTTTTATTGGGTTTTATGGCATTGTCGATGCAAAACCGAAAAATGTTAAGGCAAGTTGTGATGTTGATCTAATAGCTTTTTCATATGATCGACCATTGCAGTTGTACTCTTTTTTAGAGTCAGTAAAAGATTATATTACTGGATTGAATAAGACTTATGTGCTTTATCGGGTCAGTAGCAATGATTTTGACGGTGCATATTTGGATGTCAAAAAGAAATTTCCTGAGGCAATATTTTGTAAGCAGGATTCTCAAGCAAATGGTGCTGATTTTAAAGAAAAGTTGAAAGATATTTTTTCTAAAAAATCTAAGAGTGGGTATGTGGCTTTTGGGGTTGATGATATTATTGTTACTGATTTTATAAATATTGGAGAATGTATTGGCGCTTTGGAAAAAACTAATGCATATGGGTTTTACTTGCGCACTGGTAAAAATATAACAGAGCGGTATGTGACTCCACCTCAAGTAGTGTCTGTACAAAAAATTTATGAAGTGTTGCCTGGAATTTTTGCATGGAAGTTTAAGGATGGAAATGGTGGTGTTTGGAGTTATCCAAATTCTGTTGATATGACAATTTATAGGAAAAGCGACATAGTGGATAAAATTAACAATCTGAAGTATAAGTCACCAAATACGTTGGAAGGCTTGTGGGCTAAGCATGTGGATTTAGATTTGATTGGACTTTGTTTCGAAAAATCTAAAATTATCAATATACCTCTGAATCTTGTTCAGCAAGATTGGAACAATAAACACATGGATGGATTTTCTGCGGCTAAGATGCTTGATTTATACCAGCGTGGTTTTAAGATTGATATTAAACAATTGTATGGGATAAATAATAGGGCTCCTCATATATCATATGAGCCCAAATTTATTTCTAGAGATTGAACTATAGGGGAGAGGTGCTAATGAATGTTGAGTTTAAGGTATACAAAATTTTTATGATGTGCATCTTTGCTGCATTTTTCCAGTCGGAGTGTAGCAAAAAATCGTCAGAATATGAAAAAAGATATTTTGAATATTTTTCTTTTAATAAAAATAAACGGTCCGGGTTGTATGGGAAAAGACCAAGAATATTATTACTTTCAAACAATCCTCGTTGGGGTGGGGCTTCGGAGCACGTTTTTGAATTATATAAGCAGGCATTAAAAAGTGGACTGAATATAGCTTTATTAGTTCCTCAAGATTCTTGTTATCATGAAGAACTTTGTAAGCTAGAGATGGATCATTATATTTTTAAGAAAAAAACAGATTATCCTTCCTATGCATGTCTATTCAAGGCGCTTTATGCGGTTTGTCTTAATTTTAAGCCAGATATAATTCACATAAATGACAAAAGCGAGTTTCGGGCATCTCATGATGTATGCCAAAACCTTGGCATATCTTTGGTTGCCCAATTTCATGAAGCCGTTTTCTCAAATACGGACAGATATAAGGATTGTGATGCATTTATTGGTGTTAACCCTAAAATTGTTGAGTATATGAATGTAAAAAAGAAAGAACGAAATATAAAATTTGTTGAATTAATTCCACCTTTTTTTAATAGGGATTTATATCTTAATTTTGTTGCTCAGAAGACGCGCGAGAGCTTTTTTAAAGATTCTTTTAGTATTGATATTAAGCCAATTCCAACTGTTTGTGTAATTGCTAATTTATACACTTGTAAGAATCACGAGTTGGTGATAAATGCGATGGCTAAGTTAATACAAGAAGATAATGTTTTAGTACAAGCTTTTTTCGCTGGATTTGATCAAGTTGGTCGCGAAGAAAAATTAAAAAATCTTGCTAAAAGTTTAGGAATTGAAGAATTTGTCCACTTTTTAGGTTTTACACGCGAGGTTGCTTCGATTATATATTTTTCCGATATTAATATTTTACCTAGCAAGATTGACTCTTTTGGACTTGTTGTTCTTGAGGCGGCTCTTATGAAAAAGCCAATAATTATTTCGAAGAATGTAGGCGCTGCGGATATTGTTATTTTTAATGAGCAAACCGGACTCATATGTGATCCAGATGATTCTGCAGACTTGGCAGTTAAAATCAAGCGTCTTTTAGAAGATCCAAATCTATGTAATTCTTTAGCCGAGAACGCACATGATCTTGCAGCACAAAATTTTTCTGTTGATGCACTGCTCCAGAAAGTTGAACAGGTTTATGTTGAAGTTTACAAAGATAAACCAACTCCAAAGTTATATTTCAAACATAAGAGCTTGCGTTCAAAACGTGGAAAATACACTCGAAATATAGAAAAAAATCAAAAGGGATAAATATGGAAATGATGCAAAATAGTTTTTGTAAAATTTATTATTTTTTATTGCTGATTATTTTTAGTTGTTTGTATGCTTCGGATTTACTTGAAGATAAAGTTGGCCCAGTGATAAATGAATCTCATATAAATAAGATTCGAAAATTTGTTATTGTTACGGCATCATATAATAATATTGATTGTGTAGATAAATATTTAGAATCTGTTTTTTCTCAAAAATGTGATGAAAATGAATTTACATTTCGAGTTGTTTATTGCGACGATGGATCAACTGATGGCACGTATGAAGCAGTTGATGCATACAAGAAAAGAAATAATCTGGGTGATAAATTTTGCATTATTAGAAATAGTGTGAAAGTTGGAGCACATGAGAATATTTATAATACGGTTCATTCATGTGATGATGATGAAATTGTTTTAATCGTCGATGGCGATGATTGCCTGGCACGAAATGATGTATTAGATATATTGAATAAAATTTATTCTGATCAGGACGTTTGGCTTACATATGGACAATTCAAAAAATATCCAGGTGGTGAAATAGGGTGTTGTTCGGAAATTCCTGAGGAAGTGATTAAATCTAATTCTTTTAGGAAGTACAAATGGGTATCATCGCATTTGAGAACTTTTTATGTATGGCTGTATAAGCGCATAAAAAAGGAAGATATAATGTTTGAAGGAAAGTTTGTTCCTTTTGGTGGGGATTTGGCAATAATGTTTCCAATGTTAGAGATGGCTGGAGTGCATTCAAGATTTATTCCGGAGGTCCTGTATATTTATAACAGTATAAATGTTAATAGCTACTGGTATAATTTGGTTAAGAATAGAAAAAAGGTTAAGGAAATAGCCAAGGCGTCCAGAGTTGGACAGCAAACTGATTATAGATCAAAAAAAATAAGTAAAAAAGCCTCAAATAAAGCAGAGGAGGCCATAAAAAATGCCTTGAAGGAATCAGAGAAGATACGCAGTTTAATTGGCTGGCATATTCGCAATGAGATAACTCCATATTCTCCTTTAGAGAGTAGTGACTTGAGCAATAATTGATGTATTCCAAAATGGTTATTATTGGTAGGTGTGTTTTATGAGAAGGCATAGATTTTTTTGTGGAATTGTTATTTGTTTTCTCAGTGTATTTGGCCTATGCGGTATTTCGAAAAATTTGGATAATAAGAAGGTATTTTTATGTGGGAAATCGTTAGAATCTGCCTATCTAAACAACTTCGCATCTGTTGAAAATGAATCGGATGTTATTATTGAAAAGTTATTCGACCTTGCTGTTCAAGCCCAGAATAGACATATCAAAAGTGCTGAGGCTTTAAATATCATTGATTTAGCTGTATCTGATTTTTTTCGTAGAATAGAATCTATGTCTCGGAGTTTTAGGTCAGATGAGGTTACAGTATTGATCTTTGGTGGAATAGTTCAAGCAGGTGGAGATTTTTTAAAGGACCAAATTCAGCAACATTGTTCAAAAAAGTTAAATCAGAAAAAAATAATTAAAATTGTATTTTCCAAGCTGGGAGATGAACGGTCCATTTTGGGAGCAGTAATATATGCCATCTATAAATTAGGTTTGAAAGATAAAAGCGATTATGCGGTAGGTATTGATATTGGTGGAACGAGCATTAGGATTGGGCTTGTAAAATTAGAGGATCTTTCATCGATGGAAGCATTTATCAAAGAGCCTGTATTTTTTTATAAAACCGACAAAGAGAGGATGAAGCATCTGAGTTCGGAAATAATATTTAATGCTAGAAAACTTCATTATTCTTCAGACTTTCCTATTACAAATTTGAACTGTTTTATTAAGGATCAAGAATTATATAAAGAGCATGAGGTTCTATCTAAAGAATTAATTGAAAAAATTTGTAGGTTAGTTAAGCGTGTAAAAAAAGAATACAATATCAAATTTATTGCGGTTTCGTCGGCAGGAGATGTTGTGGACGACGGGTTTATACAATGTGCATATAATCTTCCATTTACGTGTGTAGATCTTAAAAATGAAATAAGGCGGCGATTAAATTGTCAGGTTATAGTTGCAAATGATATATTCTGTGCGGCTGTTGGTGAAAAATTTTTTGGTAGTTTAATTGGTATAGATGAATTTATTATTGCAGGGCTCGGAACTGATCTTGGGATTAGATATTTTAAGTCCGGCTCAATCAGTAAAAATATAGGTTTCCATTAATATAATCGATTAAGAGGAAGGATGGGTATGTTTTTTTTACGTTTATTCACAATTTTATTTTTAGTTTCAACGGTTGCTTTTGCAGGGGCGCAAGATAAGGAGATAAATAAAATTATAAAACTTTTGGAGTATACCAAGGGGAAGAATGCTTATTCCGGCAAAAAGTTTGAGGCCGGTTATCAAACTCATAAACTTGGAGATAAAGTTCTTGTTGGGCAGCGTGATATGAGTAAACGTTTCGAGAAAATTCCTTATGATTTTACGAATAAAACAGTTTTGGATATTGGAACAAATCAGGGGGGGATGTTGTTTGCAATTGCAGACAAAATTAAGTATGGAATTGGTATTGATTATAATTCTAAATTAGTTAATGCCGCTAACAGAATAAAATCATTTTCGCGGATTACAAATGTGGATTTTTATGTTTTTAATTTGGATAAAGAACCATATTCTGTAATTGATAATTTTTTGGGAATGGGAAAAGTTGATATATGCTTCTTTTTATCTATGTGTAGATGGGTTAATAAATGGCGTGATGTGATTGATTATATGCACGGGATAGCCGAGGCTATGCTCTTTGAAACAAATGGGCCAGAAGATCTTCAGCGGGAAGAGCTTGAATATATAAATAAAAAATATAAAAAAGTAATTTTTCTAAGTAACGTATCCGATGATGATAAGATTGCCAATAAAACAAGAGCGCTATACCTTTGTTATAAAAGTTAAAAAATTGGGTTTACGTGGTGATTTTTTTATTGTTGCGAGATAAGTTCTAGCTTGCTAAAGGTTACAAAATTCATGACGATAGGGATATTTATGTTTAACCCAATTATATTGATTTTCTTTGTGTGGGTTAATTGTGGATTCATTTATGCGAATAAATCCACGCAAGATAAGATTCATTCCAAAAAATTTGTTATTGTTACAGCATCGTATAATAATATTAATTTTGTGGATAAATATTTAAAATCTGTTTTTTCCCAAAAATGTGACGAAAATAAATTTACATTTCGAGTTATTTATTATGATGATGCATCAACTGATGGCACAGACAAAGCTGCTTATGCATACAAGAAAAAAAATAATCTAGGTAGTAAATTTTGTATTATCAGGAATAGCAAAAAGGTGGGTGCTCACGAAAACATTTATAATGCGGTTCATTCATGTGATAATGATGAAATAGTTTTGATCGTTGATGGCGATGATTGTCTGGCTAGAAATGATGTGTTAGAAATATTAAATAGAGTTTATTCTGACTCAGACGTTTGGATTACCTATGGCCAGTATAAAAAATATCCGGGAGGTAAGATTGGGATTTGTCATAAAATTCCCGAATATGTTATAAAATCTAATTCATTTAGACAGTACAAATGGGTGTCTTCGCATTTGAGAACTTTTTACGCTTGGTTGTATAAGCGTATAAAAATTGAGGACTTAAAATTCAATGGCAAATTTGTGCCATTTGGTGGTGACTTGGCAATAATGTTTCCAATGCTGGAAATGGCCGGGATGCATTCAAGGTTTATTCCAGAGGTGTTGTATGAGTATAATTGTACGAATTCTATTAGTTATTTGAATTTAATAAAAGATGATAAGAAGGATAATAAATTTAATAAAAGAGCTGAAAGTGATTCAGAAAAGTTGAAAGAAATGCATGCAGCTCTTAAAAACTATCTCCGAAATGAATTATTGCCATATTTACCTTTATGTAAAAGCGATTTATTGGAGTAAATGATAATGTTTTTATGCTCTTATTTTAAAGTAGCATGTATTTTTTTATTAGCACCAAGTTTTGTTCTTGCTAAAAATAGTAACATAAGTAGCAAAATTGAGTATTTTGAACCAAGTCAATATTCCGAAAATTTTAAGAAGAATGAATTAAATTTGCCAAGCATTTTGCATATTAATATTGCCGATCAACCATGTGGCGGTGCAGCTCAAGTGATTTTTGCTTTGTGTCTCAATCTTTTGAATCAGGGATATCCGGTCAAGGTTGTTGCCGCAAAAAAATCTCATTTTCACAAAGAATTAAAACGGTTAAATATTCCATGCTATGGGGTTGATTTGCATTGGCCAACAAAAAATAAGGCAACTTTCAGTGATGATCTTACAAAAATTTTAGATGAGATTTGTCGTAAGGATAAAATAGATATTATACATGTGCATAAACATTGGGAATATAGATCTGCAAAGAGCGTTGCTCATAAATTAAATATTGCGGCAGTAGCATTTTATCATTCTTTTATTTTTCCAGATCCCGAGAAATTTAGGGGATTTGATGCAGTTATGTTGGCAAATCCTTCCGTTGCCGAATATTTGAATATTCAAAACACAGAATTATCTTTAGGAATTAAGAATATTGAGTTTATTTGTCCTCCACATAATGATGAAAAATTTTTAAAATTTGTGCCAAACTGTGATAGAAAAACTTTTTTTAAAAATACTTATGGGATAGATGCTTTGAATTGTCCGGTTATTTGCATGATTGCAAATTTTTATGAATGTAAAAATCACAGATTACTTTTTAAAGCGGTTCATAAGCTAATTTATGAAGAAAAAATTCCGGTGCAGGTTATGTTGGCAGGTGCAGGGACTGATAAAGAAACAGAAAAATTTAAGAAAATAGTCCATGATTATGGGATAGGAAAAAACATTTTCTTTTTAGGTTATACTTCATTTATTCCGGATTTACTATTTCACTCTGATATTAAAATTCTGCCAAGCAAAGGGGAGGCCTTTGGAATAGTTCTTATGGAAGCTGCGTTAATGAAAAAAGCAATTATAGTTTCAAAAAATTCCGGTGCGGCTGGGGTTTTGGTTAATCATGAAGTAACCGGATTGGTAATTGATCCGAATGATGTATCAGATTTGGTTTTGCAAATTAAAAAACTTATGCAAAATCCCGATTTGGTTTCTACGCTTGGCATGAATGCCTACAATCTTGCTTGTACTAAATTTACAACTGAAGTGGCGCTGCAAAATGTAAAAAATATTTATCATGGCATTTGGAAATGAGTATATTTTATTTTAATTTATCTAATGGTTACAAAAAATTGGGAATAGCGCTTTTTTTAGTGGGTGTATTGTTTTCGGATCTGCAAAGTTATCGTTATAATGGTCAACGAAAACATAAAAATTCTGAAAAGCGTGTTTTTTTATGTGGTAAGTCATTGGAAAGGGCTTATGCAGATATAATTGCATTTAATTCTAATGGCCTAAAAAATCTTTCTGCTTCTGAAATCATAGAATATTCAAAAAATTCTTATTATAAAAAAGATGAAGAACGAGTTTTAGAAGAAAGAATAGCTCTTAAATTAGTGACGTCAGCAACAAAGCATTTGGCGAAAAAAATAGTGAGAGAATCTTCTGGGGCTATATCAGATGATAAAAAGGTTTTAATTTTTGGCGGGATTCTTCAGGGAGGGGGAGACTTTTTGAAAGAATTATTATTACAGTATGTTAATCAACTTAGTTCTGTAGATAAAAAGATAAAACTTATTTTTTCAGAAATGGGAGATGAGCGGGCTATTCTTGGCTCTGTCAAGTATGCTGAATTAAGATTAAAATCTTGCAATAATTTAAGAAACAAATATGCGATTGGTATTGATATTGGCGGGACAAATATAAGGGGTGGGTTAGTTGATTTACAAAAATACTCACTTGTAGGTAAATTAGTTAAACAACCTGTTTTTGTAGATAATAATGATAAAAACAAATTGTACTCTTTCAAAAAACAGATTAAAAAAGTGTTGAACATCGATAAAAAAAGAAAAAACTGTGAATTAAGGGACCTTAAGTGCTCTTTAAAGGATATATCACTTCAGGATGATTATAAAGTTCTTACTGATTCATTAATAAATAGAATTTGCGATTTGATAAAAGGGGTTAAGAAAGATTATGAAATTGAATTTATTGCCATTTCGTCAGCTGGAACTATAAATGAGAATGGTTTTTGCTTGTATGCTTATAATTTGCCTTTCACATGTGTAAATATTAAGCAGAGAGTAGAAAGTGTTATTAATATTCCGGTTTTTGTAAATAATGACATGTACTGTGCGGCTTTAGGCGAAAAGTATTTTGGAGCACTAAAATCTGTTAGCGAATTTACAATTATTGGGCTAGGGACTGGGCTAGGATTTAAGAAATTTAATTTTAATTGAGAACTGATCTGTTTTTAAGGCCTTTGTGGTATGGAATTACGTCCAATGCAAAAATATTTGATTCCAGCATTCAACATATCTGCCGGATTAAAGCAGTTGCGACCATCAAATACAGTTTTGTCTTTTAATTTTATAAAATCTGATGGACTATAATTTAAAAATTCTTTCCATTCAGTCAAAATTACTAGGCAGTCGCATTGTTCAAGAATTTCTTGTGACGTTTGGGCATAGTTTATTTTATCTCCAAAAAGCGCTTTAAAGTTATTTTGCGCAACCGGATCATAAACTGTTATTTTGGCTTCGTTTTCAAGTATCATTCTGACTAAGTCTATTGAAGGGGAACAACGCAGATCATCCGTTTCTGGCTTAAATGAAAGTCCCCAAATTCCAATATGTTTGTTTGAAATTTCTGTTCCATAAAAATCTATTATTTTTTGAGCAAAAATTAATCTTTGGTTATGATTTACATCTTCAACTGCTTGAATTATTGTCATTGGTTGGTCGTACTCTAACCCTGTTGCAGCCAAAGCCTTAACATCTTTAGGAAAGCAACTTCCTCCATAACCAATTCCGGCATTTAAGAAAAATGGGCCAATGCGTCTGTCTTTTGCCATTCCAATTTTAACTTGGTTAATATCTGCGCCAACTTTATCTGCAAGCAGCGCCAATTCGTTCATAAAACTTATCCTTGTTGCAAGCATGGCATTTGAGGCGTATTTGGTAAGTTCGGCAGATGGAATATCCATAACCACGAGCTGATTAGGATTTGTTATAAATGGCAAATAAATTTCGCGTAAAATTTTTTCTGCCATTTGGCTATCAACGCCAATCACAATTCGGTCTGGGGAAAAGAAGTCGTTAACGGCATCGCCTTGTTTTAAAAATTCGGGATTTGATGCGACATCAAATTCAATTGAAATACCACGAGCTTTGAGTTCTGCATTAATGACAGTTTTAACTTTTCCAGCTGTTCCAACAGGAACTGTTGATTTATCCACGACTAAGCAGTATTCAGACATGTTTTTGCCTATATCTGAGGCGGCTTGTAAAACATAGTAAAGATCGGCTGAGCCATCCTCGTTGGGTGGTGTGCCAACACATGAAAAAATAACATTTGGTTTGAGTTCAAATGCTTCTTTTATATTATTTACAAAACTAATTCTTTTATTATCAATATTGTCTTTAACAAGCTTGTCTAGTTTTGGCTCGTAAAATGGACTGTTGCCATTTAATAAAGTTTCAATCTTTGCAGGGTTGTTTTCGACTATAACTACTGGGAATCCCTTTTCTGCCAGACATGTTCCGGTTACCAATCCTACATATCCGGCCCCAATAATAGCGATTTTTTTTGATGGGATATCTTCTTTGGTGTAATTTATTGATTGCAGTAAATTACTTGAAGTGCCAAATAATGCCAATAAAACAAAACTAATTTTTAAGTATTTTTTGATCATGAGTAGATCTTTCTTGTTATTCATACTTACTAATATTTAATATTTTTACATACAATTCCGGTAACATACCATTTAAAATTGCTCGTATTTTTGTCATATCTGCTGCGTCTACATTCTGTGCCGGATCATGAGCTCCCACCATTGGTTTGGTTACATGCTTTTCTTGTAAATCGCATCTGTCGTTAAGTGATTTTGGCGGAAATTTCCAGAATGCAGTTATGACATTTACGCTTATTTTGCCTTTGTCTTGGCTAAGGATAAGGCCTAGGCGTAGTGTTGGATCATAAGGTTTGTTATCTTTGAATACTTGCTTTGATTCAACAAATTCTTCGACAATAAAATTATCATACTCGTAATCTTGCCAGTCAAAAGAGTGAGATTTCTTTTTGTTGTTTTTATTTTTAAATTTGTTTGAGTTATTAGTTTTTAAAATAGTTTTTAACGTTGAATCTAAATTTTTTTCATCGATAAGCATAACTCCTCGTGCCTGGCGGCCGACAATGGGTTTGATTATGTAAAGTTTGCTTCCAATTTCGTGTTTAATTTGTTCAACGAGATTTGAGCTATATCTTGCAGGATAAACTCCCCAGAGTGGTCTGAATTGGCTTAAAAAATTGTCATTAAAAATTTCATGAATTTTGTCTTTGCGTCGTTGATAAAGTGCCGGAAAATCATTTACAAAAAGTATTCCGGTATGTCTTGCTTTAAACTCTTCTAATTTATCGTTGCTGATTCGTGCACCTGCATAAGCAAGAATTCCTGTAAAATTTTCAATTTTATTTGGTATTTCTTTTATAAGTATTTCTTCAGGATAATTCGTTTTTAGGTATTTTTCGAATTCCTCAATGTCATCAAATGTTTTGCCACCAAGCCTTTGCAGCGTTTTATATGCCACGTTTCTTTTTTTGTAAGTTATACACCAAACGGGAATGTTAAATTGTGATGTGTATAGCCATAAAAACTCCCAGTATGGCGGGTATAAAACGGCCTTTTGATTGTTTAAAAGTGCATATGCCGGAACCGGTACTCCATACAGCCCATTCCCTAACTCACAGAATTTAAGATGTTCCCCATCAAATTTTGCATCTGCAGAGAAAAGAGAGATGCTTTGGGGAAGGTTTGAGTATGAATTAGATTCAACTTCAACTGTTTGGTTAAGAACAGATAAAAACAGTTTATTGGATAAGTTTGAAACATCATCAAACTTATTTGGAATATTGACTGCATCAATGGTGGAATAAAAAACTACGACTAACAAAAAAAACTTTTTCATGGATCTCCTTTATTTTGATAGACTCAGAATAAATTGTTAAATTGCTTTTTTCAAGTGATATTATTTTCGAGTAATATTATAAAAAAAGTTGAAGGAGTTTGTTATGAAGTTTAGTTTTAAATTTGTATTTTATTTATTTGTGGCGCTGCCAAGCTTTTATTTTTCTGTATTACCTGGTACCAGTTTTAATAATAAAAAAGTGTTGCTTCTTTACACAGGCCAGGGAACGCTTGGGGGAACAAGGTCTTACAAGTTAAGCCTGTATAAAAATCTTACAGAAATGGGTTTTAATGTTGGCTTTTTTATTGTAAATAACCCCGATGTCCGTGCTGATCTTGATGGGCTTGGATTGTCTTACTACGCTTGTGATATTGAAAAAACCGCAAAAAATGAGAGTTTTTGGGAGCAGGTTCATCAGAATTTAAGAAAAATATGTAAAGATCAGAATATAGGCTTAATTAATTGCAATAAGATTTCTGAAGTTAAGGTGGCAACCTTATTGGCAAAAGAGTTTGATTTAAAAACTGTTTTGACAATGCATATTGAAGGTTCGTATTCGAGTTCATTTTTGAAGTTAGTGGATGGTGTGTTGGCTGTGAGTCCACACATTGCAGATCAGGTTAAAATGCAAAATAAGACAAAAAAACTTGGTATAAAAAATATCGAATGGACCGCACCTTTTTTCAATTCTGAAAAATTTTTTAATTTCAAAGCCTTTCGAGATAAAAAAACTTTCTTTAAACAGGAGTTTGATATTGATGTTACAACTGCCCCAATTGTAACAATGGTTGCAAACTTTTTAGATGATTCTAAATATAAAGATCATCCAGTGTTGTTAAGGGCTGTGGCAGAACTTGTTCATAAGCGAAATCTTAATGTTCAAGTAATGCTTGCAGGTCAGGGGCAATATCTTGAAAAAATAAAAAGCCTTGCCCAGCAGCTAAATGTTAGTAAAAATGTTCATTTTCTTGGTAGAACAGATCTTATTCCTGAACTATTTTACCACTCAAATATAAAAGTGCTTGCCAGTAAGAGTGAGGCTTTTGGTATAGTATTACTTGAGGCTGCTTTAATGCACTGTCCATTGATAGGAACATCCGGAACGGGAATGGAAAATGTTATAAAACATGGCAAAACCGGATTGCTTTTTAAAAAGGGTGACGTGCAAGATTTGGCTGATAAAATCGAAAAATTATTAAAAGATGCTAAGTTGCAAAAGAACATTACTGATAATGCATTTGATTTTGTGTGTGAAAATTTTTTACCGGAAATAGGACTTAAAAAGATAATTAATTTTTATTTAAATGTTATGGGTTAATGGAAAGAGGGGGCGCGTTAGCATGAAGTTAAAAAAAATTAGCATTTTGTTTTTAATATTTTGTTATGCATTTTTATCAGCAGATACATTTTCAGAATCGATTTTTGACGAAAATGATTTTGCTTTTCGTGGTATTGATTTAGGGCTTAGTGAGCCGCTTCCTGTTGATATATCATTTTGTATTGCGGATTTAAAATTTGACGGACATAATTTAAAAATTTGTGAGTTTGGAGAAGCGTGTCATTCTAAATTTCGTGGTTTTAATAAATTATATGGCACAGGCAAGGCTTGGGAGTTGTTTTGGATTTATTTGAGTCAGTTTAATTTACCAATTTGGTACGTGGGATCACCTAATAATCAAAAATTTAAAGATGAAATTTCTTATGATACATTTGTCGAATGCGGTGGAAGACTTATTGATTCTTTTGGTTCACTCAAAAAAAATAGAAATTTTTTAAATTGGGTTGGACATGGTTATGCAGAAAATAAACAGTCCATTTCGAATTATAAAGCTATTATTTGCGTGAAAAATTCTAATGAAGTTGTCAAAGAATTTAGGGATAAATTCCCAAATGTTTTAATTTGGGATCTTGGTGCCGCTTCTTATGTAAACAGCAAATATAGAACTACGCTACTTTTTGAAGATTATGAGCTTGCTAAGTATCGCCCAAAAGCATGGCTTGTTAAAAGGGAACCTGTTTCGCCATATTCCCGTGCATATGATCAAAGTGCTACTGATTACTACCAAACGTATGTTCAAAGTGCTACGGAGCAAATTTTGGCAGATAAAAAGATTAATTATTATGTTATAAAGCCCGTTAATGGGACAATGGGGCAGGGTATCTTATTTGTTAAGGATAAAGATCTACAAAAAACATTGTCGTTTGTTCTGAAAAAGGGCAAAAAAACTAAAACTAAAGATAAAAATTTATCGTATTGGCTTACGAATAAAAGTAATCATTGCTTAGTTGAAGAGTTTGCGGCATCAAAGACAGTTGTTGCCAACGGTATTCCTTACGACCCAACAATGCGTGTTATTTTTGTGCTTTGCTATGATAATAACGTTCCAAGAATTGATATTTTAGGAGCTTATTGGAAGACTCCGCCACTTGCTTTGGATGAGATAGGTAGATTTATTGATAAACATAAATCTCATTCGGCAAAACAGAAATATTCAGCCCTCCCGGTTGATCCGGAAGATTATCAAAAAGTTACTGAAATAATGCAGCAATTTATGCCGAAAATTTATGCGAAGATGCTTGGTATTTAAATACGTCAGAATCTAGATACTGACGTTATGTTTTTTAATGCTTTTAGGTGAAAGTAAAATTTGTTGATTTTGTTCAATGCCTTTTTTACAAATTAACTGATAAAAAAAATCTTTATCATAATTTTTTATTACGGCCTGTTCGTGAGCTTCTGATAAGACCACCGGGTATCCCTGGCCTTTGATTGACTGGTCAATTGCAATTTTACAGATTAGATCCAGATGTTCTGATTTTTGCGTTAGCCATATTGGGAATTCAAGTCGTATAATCTCTTTGCCAATATTTAGGTAAACAAAACATGGTTTCAAGTGCTCGGGATAAAGATCTACGATTTTTGAATTGCTATAAAAAATTGTTGATCTAAAATTTTGATTCAAAAATGTTGAAGCAATTTGTGTGTCCAGCACGTGGTCAATGTCTTTGCATGGAAAAGTACTGTGCAAGCTGTGGCACGAGATACAGTTTGCAACTTCAAATCTACAAAGCCCAATTTTTAATAAGTTTATTAGTTCACGGCTTTTGGGCATACTTATATATCCCGCAATTGGGATATTCTTTTCATAAAAACTGTTCAAGTGCTCGAAGTATTTATTCAGAAAATGTTTTTTAATATCGGGCGATTTACTTTCTAGCTGCCAGAAAATTAAACTTCCATCGACAAGAACGGCAAACGGTGTGTTTTGAGTTAAGTATTTTTGATTTAATTCATGCGCTGTTTTAAATGATGCTTCAAGTTCAAGCTCTTCTCGTTTTAAATCAACCACGTCGGGTGAGAACACGATATTACCCATAGATTCCGCCGTCGCCCTCGTTTTACTCGTGGCTATGTCGGACAGGCCTGAATCATTCGACTCAAACACATTATCTGGCGTAAAAACATACGGCTGTGAAGATAAGTTTGCCTTGCTTGGTTGTCCATACTCCATGTGGCTCTGTCCAATGTTGATCAAAAAACAGTTGATGCCGGAGATATGCCTGTCGGGATAAACCTGTGAGCCGTCAACGGCCAGCACGGAATAATTTTTAAGTTCAGGTTTAATTTCAAATACATCTGTTAGTTTGCCTTGCCAGCTTGGCAACAAAAAAGAACTTTTTGACGTTATGACCTGCTTCTTAAAATCAGGTTTATGTGTGATTTCTTCCCACTTGCTGCATGCAGTGTTGAACTGCTTGTCGTCATAGGTAAAAATATTGGTGTTTAATTTTTCAAGCTCTTTGGCTATTTTGTTTCTGTCTAGCATATTATTCTTTATACATCAAAAATAGTGTGCTGAATATTGCGAAATAAATCAGTCCACGTACTGCTGACAAAATTGTCTGCAGTGGTAATCCAAGAGCCAGTGCTGTGTATGTTTCTATGGTCGCCGCAAATGCCATTATTAGAATAAACATGTAGCTGAATCCGGCTACGCTTTTTGTTGAAATTACTCTTAAAACCTGAGGCATCTGGTTTAAAAGAATTAAAATAAAAGAAATCCAGCCAAAAATGTGGCCGATGTGCGTTGGGCTCATAATGGCTAACGGAATGAAGATTAATGAAATAAGAAAATTTGTAATATAAATTGTTCCATAAAATTTTGAATCGGACGAATGATTGTAATAAAGTCTCTGCCATATCAAGATTAATGTTGCGATACCCTGTGCCGGACATGCGATTTTATATGCAATTGGTAGATTTAGACAGAATATGTAATAAATAAGTGTTATGTACGTATTTAGGTAAGCCAATAAAAAGTAATCACTCAATCCCGTACCTGATTTGAGCCGATAATTTTCTATGATTTGTGGCAAAAATGACAATGTATATAACATCATTGCCAGCCAGACCAATATCTGTGGAGAAAAAATTTCAATTAAATGCATGAGTATCCTTTCTTTTATTTAAAAGCGAATTTGTACTACTCTTAACTGTCGCCTTAAAATAGTTGAACAAGCGAAAGTAAAAACTTTTTGAGATTAAAAATTCAGAATTTCAGATTAATTTTTACAAGACTAAAATGAGATCGAAATTTGGGTCAGTGGCATTGCAGGCCCTTTCTTTTATTAAAATGTGTTCCAATGAACTTATGAAAAAAGTGCAATAATAAGGTTAATTATTAAGCAGGACGTTGAAGTAAGTTCAGCGTAATCAACCTTTTGTGCACCGCATGTTATGCAGGTGCGATAAATATTATAAAGTTATAACGTGCTATATGTGGCTATTTAAGCCTAGAGTTGTCAATTCTGTCTATACTAAACTATTACTTTAAAATAAGCAAGTCGTTGTATGAAAAATTTGGGTTTAAATTAATACTTTGTTGATATCCAAGGATTATATTTGAGTTGATTGCATCTGATGCCTTTATTTTGTTATATATTTTTCTATGACATATAGAGCAAATATTATAAACGGCTATTAAGATACAATTATGATAAGCGTATTTACGCCACGTCATTCCCGGCTTGACCGGGAATCCAGGCAAAAATTTCATTAGGAAGTTTTAGTTTTTTAAAATATTTTTGAGAAAGGGATTGGGTAAGGTTATGAACAAAAAATTAATAATACTAATTGGAAGTCTTTTTTTTGTGAAAATCAATGTTTTGGCTATGACAACAGATAGTGTACTTCAGTTGATCCAAACTTTACCTATTATCCAAAGTGATGCGGGGAGTGAGTTTCACAAGTGGGAATCTACTTATGATTATTTAAAGAAGTTAGAATTTAATGAGGATGCGCGTAAAATTATTAATGCAATTGCTCAAAAATATGGAACAAGCTCTTTGCCTAAATCTGGAAAAGAAATAATTAATAGTGTTGTAAAAAAAGGGGCGGATGATTTGTGTAAGAAAGTTGGACCACATGAATTTATGTTAAAAAATAGAAAAATTCGTACGCTAAGTACTTTTATTGTTAACTTGAATGGAATTAATGCAATTATAGAGATTAGTAACTTGGGTTTAGACGATGGTCTTAAGGATTATATTGCATCATTGGTGTTCGATGAAGATTCGCGCGAAACAATTTTATCTGTGGTGGTGTTATTTGGTGCATATAAAACCTTTCCGCTTAAAATTTCTGAAGCAATAGTGGCTTTCATGCAAAAAGCGGCTCAATTTTTAACCAAAGATGTGCCAGGGGCTGGAGATAGTATTGGGGTAAAGCAATTGTACAATAATAAGGTAGATGAATTTGTACAATTTGTTACAACGTTAAATGAAAAAAAGCAAAATTTAATACATATTAAATTGCCATCTAAAGTTATAATTCCGGCAGCATGGGAAAGTTCTACTGTGCTAAAAAATGTGAAAAATGCCTTGACCTATATAAAAGATTCGGTGGTGAAAATTGAGGGTAAAGATTCTGTTATGAAAATTAAGGATCTTACGGTAGGAGAGTTGGATGTTGCAAAAACGAATATAAAGGGACATCTCAATACCCTAAATGGGAATATTGGATCTAAGGGAGCAATAACTATTTATTTAAATTCTGAAGTGGGTAAAACGGACGATAAATTTATAGGCATTTTGATGAATTTAAAGGAAATATTAGAAAAGTGGTACGAGGAAGGAGATGGAAAATCGACACCCTATCACAAATTATGGGAATATTTGAATAGCTATAAGCCTGAGATAGTCCCTCCAATGCCTCCTCGCCCTGTGGTTGATGATCCATCGAAGCCATTAAAAGATAAGCTTGTTTTGTTAAAAACAAATCTTTCTCAGTTGAGGGTAAAGTTGCAATTGCTTTCAACAAAATTAGTTCAGATAAAGAGTCATATGGAGCCGTTGGGTGTTTTTGTTAATACTGATGAATGGTGGGATAAGGCCATCGCCAATAGTGGTAAGATGACAGAAGCCCATAAAACTCAGATCTTGAAAGAATTTGAAAAAATCAAAAAAGAGAAAGTCAATACTTGGCCTGGTCAGACCAATACTGTAATAGAAGTTTATGCAGATAAACAACTATTAAAGAAGAACTTTCAAAAAGGGGCAAAGGCTGTTGCAATTAAATTTCTTAATCTTAAAAAACTTGACAAATTATCAGATAAAATTTTCATAGATGGTTCTGATGATGAAAAAATTTTCACTTGGTTGTTAGGGTAGACGAGGGTCTTGATACTCGAAGTTTGGGTAAGAAAGGGCTGAAGAATTCAGCCCTTTCTTGTTTTCTACTTTCCGCAACAGTGCTTAAATTTTTTTCCAGATCCACAAGTACATGGTTCATTACGCCCAACTTTTGGGGCAGCGCGTTTGGCCGGCTGCGGTCTGGAGTCTTCGCTGACTCCTCCAAGTTGTAGTGAATCAAGTTCTTTCTCTTTTTCTTCCTCAATCTCTTCAATCATTTCAATTGTTGAGTTATCAGGTTTCATTCTAAATATGCGTTGTGTGATATCCCATTTGATTTCATCAATCATTATTTGGAATGCAGAGAATGATTCTTTTTTGTATTCGATTAGTGGATTTTTTTGGCCATAGCCGCGTAATCCAATTCCCTCTTTTAAATGATCGATATTTAAAAGATGCTGTTTCCATGCGTGATCAATTGTCTCAAGTAGAACCCATTTTTCTGCTTTATCAACAAAATCCACAGGAATTGATTTTCTGAACTGTTCGTACAGGTAAATTAAAAATTCACAAACAGCTTCTTCCAAGTTGCCGCTGTTTCTTTGTTTAAATTCTACTGATTCAAAAATATCCGGTTTAATCCCCGTAAGTTTTTCAATAGATTGAAAAACTTCACGTTTGTTTTCTTCGGAATAAGCGCTGTTTGGGCAATGAATTTCAAAAAGGCCGTGGACAACGTCAGCAATCATGTCTTTTATTAATCCGATTGAATTGTCTCCACCATCAAGAATATTGCGACGATATTGATAAATCACATTACGTTGCTGATTCATTACGTCATCGTATTCAATCAGATGTTTACGAATATCAAAGTTATGTTTTTCGACTTTTTCTTGAGCCTTTTCAATGCTTCGCGAAACCATGCGGTGTTCAATGCTTTCGCCTTCTTTCATTCCAATGCGTTCCATTGTTTTTTTCAAGCGTTCACCGCCAAAAATACGCATTAAATCATCTTCAAGTGAGATATAAAATTTTGAAGATCCAGGATCGCCCTGACGTCCTGCGCGTCCTCTCAACTGATTGTCGATACGACGACTTTCGTGTCGTTCTGTTCCTATAATTCGCAGTCCACCGAGTTCGCGAACGCCATCTCCAAGTTTAATATCTGTTCCACGACCGGCCATGTTTGTTGCAATTGTTAGTTTGTGTTTCTCTCCGGCTTCTTTAACAATTTCTGCTTCTCGAGCATGTTGTTTTGCATTTAAAACGTTATGTGGAATTCCTGCTTGTGCAAGTTTGTAACTTAAAAGTTCAGATGTTTCAATTGAAATTGTACCGATAAGAACCGGTTGGCCTCGTTTATAGCAATCCTTTATATCATTAATTACGGCTTCGTATTTATCATTTCTGGTTAAGAAAATGATATCGGGTTGGTCCATTCGGATCATTGGTTTATTGGTTGGAATAACCACTACAGCCAATTTATAAATTTTCCAAAACTCGGCTGCTTCGGTTTCTGCGGTACCCGTCATACCTGCAAGTTTGCCATAAAGTCTGAAATAATTTTGCAATGTGATTGTTGCAAGTGTTTGGTTTTCGCGTTCGACTTTGACATTTTCTTTGGCTTCAAGTGCTTGGTGCAGTCCGTCACTATAACGTCGTCCTGGAAGAATTCGACCTGTAAATTCATCAACAATCAAGACTTCGTTATCGCGTACAACATAGTCGACATCGATTTTGAATAGTGTGTGTGCTCGCAGTGCTTGGGTTACGTGATGAAGAGTTAGAATGTTTTCAGGAGCGTATAAATTTTTGATATGGAACAGTTCTTCAATTTTATCAACACCGCTTTCTCCCAACTGTACTGAGCGCTCTTTCTCATCAATATCATAATCTTCTCGTCGCAATTTCAAAATAGCGCTGTCAGCCTCTTTATATAGATTACTACCCTTTTCAGCCGGACCGGAAATGATCAGTGGGGTTCGCGCTTCGTCGATTAAGATTGAGTCAACTTCGTCAACGATTGCAAAATTTAGCTTTCGTTGAGCAAGTTCATTTAAATCAAATTTCATGTTATCGCGGAGATAATCGAAACCAAATTCGTTATTTGTTCCGTATGTTATGTCTGCGTTATATGCTTTTTTTCTCTCTTCATCATTCATGTAATTTTGAATAACGCCAACTTCAAGTCCGAGGTGTTTATAAATTACGCCCATCAATTCGGCGTGATAACTTGCCAGGTAATCGTTAACAGTTATAAGATGTGTGCCCTTGCCCTCAAGTGCATTGAGGTAGAGAGGCAAAGTGGCTACAAGTGTTTTTCCTTCACCGGTTTTCATTTCTGCAATTTTACCCTGGTGAAGCACGATTCCGCCAATCATCTGAACATCAAAATGACGTTCCCCGCGCAGTCTTTTACTTGTTTCTCTTACTGTGGCAAAAGCTTCGGGAAGTATTGAATCAAGAGTTTCGCCTTGCGAAATTCTTTGTCTGAAATCATTTGTTTGTAACGTTAATTGCTCATCTGTGAGTTGTGAAATCTTAGATTCAAGCTCGTTGATGCGTGCAACAATAGGGCGTATTTTTTTTAATTCACGTTCGTTTTGTGAACCAAAAACCTTGGCAAGAATTTGTGCTATCATTATTTATCCCATCTGTTTGTCATCCTGAACTTGATTCAGGATCTAATATAAATTATAGGTACTTCTGAAAATGGACAGTTTAATTTAACACAAATATTTTCTCAACCCAAATAGTTTAACAAAGTTATGGTGTTTGGAGTTTTAAAACCGTTTTTTGCTTATTGACTTTGGCGTCAATTAAATGCCAGAATTTGAGTGGGCATTGATGTTGGTGTTTGATTTTTATCGAGTACTTTATCTTTTAACTTTATTGTAAAGCATTGAGTGTTTTTATCTTTATCAATGTGAGCCAGTATTTCAGATGCATCCGGATATTTGCTATCAAGTTCATTTATTATAACGGGAGCAAAAATAAATACGGGTAGAGGATATATGGCAAGATTTTTTCTGTAAACAACATTACATGGATCTCCAAATAACCAGAGTTCGTTATGACATGGTCTCTTATTGCCAATTTTGAGTTCGATTTGTACAAGCTTGGATGTTATATTTGTGTTCTTGTAACGTCGTTTTGAAATTGAGTCCTGCGTTGAAATAATGTCTATTACTTGGACCATGTCGTCGGTTGAATAAAGACTATAAATTTTTCTAAACATTTCATCGTTGATTAATTCTTCAGTTTCACTTTGAACAGGGGTTCCTAATAAAATTAATTTATCGATTTTTAAATTGCCATTAATTTCTTCATTTATTTTTGCAAGATTTAACAGCACATTCCCACCATGGCTGTGGCCAATTAAAATGAGCTCTAAATCTTGATCTTTTAAATTGAGAGTGCTTTTTATTTTACTTATTTCATTTATAAGACTTGAGTAAAGCACTTTGGCGCTGCTAAGTCGACTTTTCTGACTTAAATATCCATCCCATCCGAATGTATAAAAATGCAGATTGGAAGAATTTTTTTGATTGGCAAAATCGTAACTATTTTTATATAAGTCTGCAGATAGCTTTGTGTATGGATACTTTTGGGTATCTTTAGGAGATAAATCGCTTATGTTTTCAAGTCCAAAATTTGCTCTTGGCTGGCATTTAAACAATGTATTGCATCTTAGCTCTTCGTAGTAATAATCGGCCCAGGCCTTTCCTTCGGTACGACTTTTTTTGAATCCATCTTTTAATGAGGAAAATAGGCAACTTGGATAAGGGATTGGAAGAATTGTGCCATGTACAAATACTACTATGGTGTGTTTATCACTTCGAATTTTGTTTTCTATTACATTTTGGGTGTGGACTGTGTGGGTTATTTGATGGTTTGAATTGCTGCATCCTGCAAATATCCCGGAAATTAATACAGCAAGCTCCAAATGATATTTCTTAAAATTCATTTATGAGTCCCCCCGTGTAAATTGTTGTATTTATATTGTGGCCTTTACAAAACCAATTTAATTCAATAATTTTAGATATGCAAAATATCGGTATTTTCTGGTTAAACTTAATGTTTTTAATTAAATTTTGATTAAACAATGAAGATAGCTGTTTTAGTTTCCGGAGGGGTAGACAGTTCAGTTGCCCTACAGTTGCTCAAAGAGCAAGGACACGATCTGACCGCCTTTTACTTAAAAATTTGGCTTGAAGATGAGCTTTCTTACCTTGGAAATTGTCCATGGGAGGAAGACCTGGATTATGCCCAAAAAGTTTGCAATAAGTTGGGTGTTCCGTTGGAAGTTATACCTATGCAGCAAGAATATCACGACAAAATCGTTGCATACACAATCAAAGAAGTGCAGGCAGGTAGAACGCCCAGCCCTGATGTTTTATGTAATCAGTACATTAAATTTGGATGTTTCTACGATAAAATTGATAGCTTGAAGCCAGGCGTTTTTGAAAAAGTGGCTTCTGGGCATTATGCACAGGTTGAACAGGTCAAAAAAACTAGATATATCGGTGTTCTGGGACAGGTTGAAAACCTGAATCAGGTCGAAACCCTGTTCGCTTTAAAAAAAGCAAAAGACCCGGTAAAAGATCAGACGTATTTTTTAGCGCGTTTAAGCCAAAAACAGTTATCCCGCATACTTTTCCCAATTGGGCACTTGCTAAAATCTGAGGTTAGGGCGTTGGCCGAAAAATTTGATCTGCCAACTAAATCTCGCAAAGACAGCCAGGGAATATGCTTTCTTGGCAAAATTAAATTCAGTGATTTTATAAAACATCACCTAAAAGAACGCGAAGGTGATTTAATTGAGTTTGAGACGGGACAAGTAGTTGGCAAGCATGAGGGTTTTTGGTTTTACACCGTTGGCCAACGTAAAGGGATAGGTCTTTCCGGTGGGCCATGGTTTGTTGTTAAAAAAGATATAGTTAAGAATATTGTTTATATTTCAAAAAATTATTACTCAGATGATAAATCAAGAGATACGTTTTGCGTGTCTGATTTCAACTGGATTTCGCAGCATGCCCCTGAAAAGCGTGATTTAGAAGTTAAGCTTAGACATGGCGAAGTTTTATATAAAGCAACACTTGATTTATTGGGCCAAGCTACTGGTGAAGTAAAGATCGAGGGCAATGATCAGGGTATTGCTCCAGGTCAGTTTGCTGTCTTTTATGATGGGGATATCTGTTTGGGTTGTGCGGTGATTTGTTCTTAAGGGTGTTTGTTATGCAAAATAAGCCATATATTTGGATTGGACGGTTTTACAATCACAAGAAAGATTTTATAAGCATGCGGCTTTTCAGGGCTGCAAGGTGCCTTGCAGGAAAAATGGCTCGTAAGGCTGTTGGGAAAAAATATGAATGCGATATTGAATTTAACCCTGCAAATTGGGCCGAAGCTGCGAATGTATCAGAGCGCAGCCACAATCCGACAATCACCTGGATTGGTCATTCCTCATTTTTAATTCAAGTTGGTGGAATAAATATCGTTACAGATCCAGTGTTTTTCAATCTTTCTTTCTTTGCTCCCAGGGTTTTAAAGGCAGGCATTCCAATTGATAAACTTCCCAAAATTGATTTTGTTATAATTTCGCACAATCATATGGATCATATGGATTTAAGAAGCATTAAACTGCTAAATACTAAATTTCAACCTACATTTCTAGTTCCACATGGAAATAAAAAGTGGCTGGAACAAAAGGGTATTAAGAATGTAATTGAAAAAAAATGGTGGGAAGCGCAGGTGTTTGGCGATGATTCAAAATTTACATTCTTACCTGCAGTGCATTGGACTAGCCGAGGCATCCTCGATATTAACAAAACAATGTGGGGTAGTTGGATGATTGAGCATGCGGGCTTTAAAATTTATTTTGCGGGTGATACAGCCTATGCCGATCATTTTGAAAAAATAGGCAAAATTTTCCAGGGAATAGATATAGCATTAATGCCGATTGGTCCAGTTCAGCCACGTAAATTAATCGATGAAGCACATACCTGTCCGATGGAGGCCGTGAGAGGATTTTTGGACTTGGATGCAAAATGTTTTATTCCCATGCATTGGGGAACATTTAGGTCAGCATACGAGAGCTTTTCAGCGCCTGCTCTTGGGCTGCTGAACTCTTGGAAAAAATTTGAAGATAGGCTTGAAGGTAAGCGTTTAAAATTATTAAAAATTGGTGAATCGATACTTTTTGAGCAAAAATGATAGCATTATTATTCTTTTTTCTGGATTTTGTGGCATTTTCTTTTTGGAATGGGTGGTATTTAAACAGTTTGCTTGTTTATTTTGTCGTTCATTCCCTTAAACAAGATAGTTTTGAAACATCGTTTAAATTTTGCTATTTTCCACTTATTTTATTACTTTTACAGGACTGTTTCCTAAACGGTAGATTTGGGCTGATGCTTGTCTTTTTGGTTCCTGTTATAGTTTTGATGGCACACCTGCGCCAAGTAATTGATGCAAAGCAGGAGTACGTATGTTACCTCTTAATAATAGGGGTTCTCTTTTTTGACCATCTTTTAATCAAAAAAATGCTGCTTAATAAGCCATTTTTCAACACAGACTTTCTTTTTGAAATTTTTATTAATATAATAATAACAAAAGTAATTCTTTTGGGTGTACGGGGCAATCGCTTTTTACCGATATTTAGACAGTCCCGATTTTAATCGGTTCAGTTTTTGGTTGGTAGATGGAGGAAAGTCTGGACTCCTAGCAGGTTGGATGCCTTATAAGGTGATAACTGAGTAAAATCAGAGATCATGCAAATAAGGGGGGCGTAAGCCCATGGAAAGTGCCACAGAAAATATACCGCCCGGGGTTTTTAACCTCAGGTAAGGGTGAAAACGTGTGGTAAGAGCACACGCACAGCTGCAGTAATGTAGCTGGTGGGAAAACCCCATCCGGAGCAAGACAAAGTAAGCGAGTTGGTCACCTGTTCCTTATACTCGCGGGTATGTCGCTTAGATAAATGGTTGCCGATTGAATTTTTAGTAGTCAATCACAAAATCCAGCTTACAAGTTGCCCAAAGGAATTGCCCAGCGCACCATTTTGTGAATTTGAAATTCCCAAACTTGCCCGCTCGTGGTGAGTGCTGGTCGATCCTTCGATACGATTTGCTGTGCAAATCACTCAGGATGAGCGGCCAGTGTATCGAACCATGCGGGCATAAAGATTACTTCGAACAAACATGAAAAAAATTAAAATACTTTGGTCATTACCGTTTATTGGCTTTGTTTTAGGGTACATGGGTACCTATCTTTTTATGCAGCAAGAAACTACGATAACGCCGAATGTTATTGGTAGATCTTTGCAAGAGAGTGTTGCTGTATTGTCAAAACAACGTTTGGGAATACGTTTAATGCGTGAGCAGGAAGATGTCTCGATGCCTGAGGGGATAGTTCTGGACCAAATTCCTAAAGCAGATAATAAAATTAGACAAAATCAAAATGTTTTTGTGACCGTTTCAAAAAAACCATCATTACTTTCAGTGCCTGATTTTCTTGGATGTGGCGTTAAAGATATTCAAACTCGCTCCAGTAGAAGTGATATTGATGTTTTTAATATAGGGCTTTTTGGTTCATTTCCCCGTAATACCTGTTTTGCTCAGTATCCAAGCCCAGGGGCTCAACTTATTCGTAAGCGTATGGTTGTCTATGTTTCGAATGGAAATTTTCCTCTTTTTATTATTCCAAATTTTAAGGGTTTTCTGGTCGAACAGGTAAAAGATTTTGCGCATTCGAATGATATATCACTTGAAATTGTGCATCTGCAGAGCGTTGGCGAGGACCATGCTTGTGGTAATTGTCATGTGATTGATCAGCGTCCAATTTCCGGATCAATCGTTTCGCTTGAACAACCTCTTCAAATTCAGTTACAAGTCAGTGATTAAATCATCAAAATAACCTTTCAGATCTTGGGAATGGCGGAAGAGGTATTTTGTTGACATAAGTAACACAATCGTGTTACGATTTCGACATATTATTAGGGAGAAAGTATGAACAAATTTATAGCATATAAAGGTCGGTATTTTACTATTGAGTGGTATTTTGATGACCGCGGGAACAGCAAGGTATTAGAATATTACCAATCGCTATCGGTTGAAGAAAGAAATAAGGTGTTGTACCTGTTTCAGATTATGGGAGACTTTGGGAAAATTAGAAATCAACAAAAATTCAATGCCGAAGGAGATCAAATTTATGCCTTCAAGCCAATTCCACACCGATTCTTAAGCTTCTTTTTTATTGGTGCAAAAATTATTGTGACCAATGCATTTGAAAAGAAGCAACAGAAGCTACCATCAAGGGAAAAGGCTAAGGCACTAAGCTGTCGCCAAGATTATGAAATGCGTGTCAAGAAGGGTTTCTACTATGAAAAATAAAAAGAAAAACGAAGTAGTGAAAAAGTCATTATCAACGTATGATGAACACATGCAAAGTTTGAGTCCAAAAGAATTGAAGGACTACAAAAAAGGCTATCAAGAACTATTGCTTTCTGAGATTGTTATCGCTGCCATGCAAGAAGATGATATTTCTGTTAGAAGGCTGGCTAAGGCTGCAGGAATATCTCCTACGATTGTTCAAGAAATTCGTGCAGGTAAGCGTAAGAATTTATCATTGCAATCATTTTTTAAGATTTTAGACGCTTTTGGATATTCATTTATTCTTGAAAAACCTGGAAAAAATAAAACGAAAACTGAACGAATTATATTACATGCGCCAATCCTTCCGCCAATGTGAGCAGTATCTCCGCAGCTGTTGGGGCTTTATTGTGTGTCTGGACCAATAAACTTGTAATTTTGGTAGGTAAAAGTGCTGGGGTTTTTATATCATCAAGAAGATGCTTAAACTGTGGCAAAATAACCGTTTGCTAAATGTTCAATCGTCTTTATAATAAATTTATAATAAATATTGTATGTGGGGACTTTAAGGTGGGGTTAGATAAGGACTTAATTTTTGGATTTAAAATCTTTCTTTACTTTACTCAGTAAATAATTATATTGACAATTTCTACCACACTTGTGTTAATACACAGTTGTGTGTGAACAACATATGGGTTTCAGTGGCGCGTAGGAACCCAAACAGTTAATAAACTGTAAGTAGTTGTAAATTGGGTGGTTGTGAGCTAGTTGCTCAATGTTTAACTTCTAAAAGGGATGTATAAAAAAGATGGGCGGTTCGTGTTGCAATCATGATCATCTACATGATAATTTAGATGAAAATAAAAATGAAAAGATTTTGGTGCATCATGTTTCTCTAAAAGATGAGATATTTTGCCATTTTCCATATGCAATTTTTTCTGTTGCTCTTGCAATGGTGGTTACGAGTTTTATCTCTTACCCCAAGGCTGAGTCTGTTGCGGAGATTGCATATCGGCTTTTTCATAATTTTCACTTTCTACATCTTCTTTTTGCTGCGAGTGGCACAATTTTGATGTTTAGACGTTATTCGAATAATTTTTTTGTAAGTCTGATAGTAGGTTTTTCCGTACCTGCTGTTTTCTGTACGGTTTCCGATGCATTTCTGCCATATCTTGGCGGCAAGATGTTGGGTTTGGATATGCATTTACATTGGTGTTTTTTAAGCCATATCGATACAGTACTTCCGTTTCTTATAGGCGGTGTTGTTAATGGATGGGTAATGAGTGCTCATTCACACAGTAAGCAGATGTTTTACTCACTTACCTTCCACTTTGCACATATTTTTGTCAGTTCAATGGCCGGATTGTTGTACCTGATAAGCTTTGGGTTTAATGATTGGTGGGAAAAAATGGGGTTTGTCTTTTTATATCTGGTTTTTGCCGTGCTTATTCCATGTATCATGTCTGATGTTGTTGTTCCGGTATTTTTTGCTCGTTTTGGTAACAGGAAAAACAAAAGGGTTTAATATTTACGGTTTTTCCCTTACAAGGATGGTTGATGAAAAGTATTAGATTTGAAAATGTTTCAAAATCATTTGATGGTGAATTAATCTTAGATCGCTTGAATTTGGAAATTCCGGCAGGACGATTTTTTGCGTTACTTGGTCCAAGTGGATGCGGTAAAACAACAGTTTTACGTATACTTGCGGGTTTGGATGCAGTTGATTCCGGTAAAATTTTTCTCGGCGATCAGGATGTAACAAATCAGCCAATTTATACACGCAGTATAAATACAGTTTTTCAACAATATGCCCTTTTTCCTCATCTGACTGTTTTTGAAAATGTTGCATACAGCATGCGTGTAAAAGGTATAAAGGAAGATGAAGTTAAAGAGAGAGTTTACGAAGTATTGAAAATGGCTAGGCTTTTTGGGCATGAAAGTAAATATCCACGGAGTCTTTCAGGTGGACAACAACAGCGGGTTGCGCTTGCTCGAGCCATTGTTAATCGTCCGGAGGTTTTGCTTTTGGATGAGCCTCTTGCAGCTCTTGATCTAAAGCTTAAAGAAGAGATGTTGCTTGAGATGATTGATTTGCAGTATAAACTTAAAACTACATTTGTTTACGTAACACACGATCAGTTTGAAGCTTTAACAGTTGCAGATAAAATGGCAATTATGAATACGAATGGTGGAATTGAGCAGATTGGTACGCCTAAACAAATTTATGAATTTCCGGCTTCGCGGTTTGTTGCAAATTTTGTGGGAAATACAAACATAATAGAGGGCAAGCTCGGACAGTCTGAACAGGGACAGGTTGTTGAAGTCGACGGGTTAGGTCTTTTTAGCGTTTATGTAACGCCTGAAAAATCCGCTATCAATTCATCTAGCAGCGTTTACATGAGTATTCGTCCGGAGAAAATTTTTATAAGCAAAAAAGAGCGTTCTGAGTTTTCAAATCATTTGCAGGGTACGGTAGTTGATATAATTTATTACGGCCGTAGTACACAATACAATGTTAAATTAAAAAATGGTTTGAGACTGATGGTTTTTGAGCAAAACGAGGAACATTTTCCACAAGAAAGTATTGATTACGACGATAATGTTCATTTATATTTCCAAAAAGAGAACATAGTTTTATTGGAGTGTTAATGAAGACGTTGCGTAAGATTTTTTCTGAAGAAATTGCATTTGTTTTTTCTTGTCCCGCGTTGCTATGGGAATGTATATTTTTGTATCTTCCATTGCTTGTTCTCGCTTTATACAGCTGTTTTGAATTTTCAGCACAAACAAATTCTTGGGTTTTCACGTTACATTATTATAGACAAGTTTTTCATTCACTTTATTTTCGGGTGATACTTAATTCATTAAAACTTGCATTTACAGCAACTCTTATATGTTTCACAATTGCTTACCCTGTGGCATATTTTCTTGCAATAAAAGTTCAAAAGCGATTTAGAACTTTTTTGTTGTTTTCATTAATTTTGCCATCGTGGACAAGCTTGGTTGTTCAAATTTATGCTTGGTTTTTTTTACTTGAACAGGATGGTCTTGTTAGTAGGACATTGCATTGGATTGGACTTATACCAAAATCGATGCATCTTCTTAATAATTATTTTTCGATTATGGTTGGCTTAGTTTCATGTTTTTTACCATTTATGATTTTACCAATTTATGTAATTTTGGACAAAATGGATCCACGTCTGCTTGAAGCTTCTGCTGATTTAGGTGCGGATAAAATTGAAACTTTTAAACGTATTATTTTTCCTCTTTCTTTGCCTGGTGTTTACACCGGATTTTTATTAGTTTTTGTACCGGTTTTTGGGGAATTTGCCATTCCATCATTGCTTGGTGGATCAACTTATGTGGTTTGGGGTAGTTTAATTGTAGACAAATTTTTAAGAGCACGAGATTGGCCTTTTGGATCTGCGTTGGCTATTATTGGAATTATGCTTTTTGTTCTCATCATTTTAAGTTGTGTTGCGATTAGGAATTTGGTAAAACGTTTACGTGGTGTGAACTAAGTTGTTGCGGGATGTTTATTTATCCATGGATCCTGAAATCCAACTTCGCCCTGCGTGGCTACGATGGACAGGTAAATTCAGGATGACGATGTTAGGAAGTTGAATGATAAAAGACGGTAAGAATAGATTTTCGAGATTGATACAGCCCGTTTTTGTGGGTATGATTTATCTTTTTTTGTATTTACCTATCATAGTTATGGTGCTTTTTTCTTTTAACAAAAGCAGAATATCTGTGCGATGGGAAGGCTTTTCGTTGTATTGGTACCAAAAGCTTTTTCAAACTCCTGAAATTTTGGATGCGCTTAGGGTTTCGTTGGTTGTTGCGTTCTTTGCAACGGTACTCAGTGTAGTCATAGGAACTCTATTTGTTGTTGCAAGTGTTTGGAAAAAATCGGATTATATGTCTTGGATTTTTTATGGAAATATTTTGTTGCCTGAAATTGTTATGGCAATCGGTATTTTAAGTATATTTACGTTTTTTCAAATTCCACTTGGATATCTAAGTTTGATTACCGGACATACCATCATTGGGTTGGGTTTTGTAATTCCGGTTGTCAGAGCAAGATTCGTTGAACTTGATCCTATATTAACAGAGGCATCACTCGATCTTGGGGCAACATATGGTCAAACATTCCGAAAGGTACTGTTTCCACTTTTATTGCCTTCAATTGTAGCATCCAGTTTATTGGTTTTTACATTATCGCTGGATGATTTTATGATAGACTTTTTTTGCTCGGGACCTAAAATTCAAACACTTTCGGTTTATGTTTATTCAATGATTAAGGGAGGCGTTGATCCTACGATTAATGCTATTTCAGCAATATTTTTGGCATTGAGTAGTTTGTTAATACTGATCTTATCTTACTTAAAAGTTCTTGATTTGGTTGTTTCAAATGAATAATATTTTTAATTCTTTAAAAAATTTTTATGATGAGTGGTATCCCAAAGTTGTAATTATTGGTGTCTATCTTTTGATAATTGCGGCTTTTTTATATTCGCCTAGAGTTTTTGAATATTTTTCGAATGAGCAATCCATTAACGTATATGCGTTTACCGAATTTGTTTCATCTGAAGCAGTGAAAGAGTTTGAGCATGAGACAGGGATTAAGGTTAGAATTCAGTATTTTGAATTTAACGAAGAACTTTATGCCAAATTTAAAATAAATCATGGAGAAGGGTACGATTTGATAACTCCATCTGATTATATGGTTGAGATGATGCGCAAGGATGGAATGTTGCAAGAAATTGATCACTCTAAATTATCAAATATTAAAGAGCTGGATTCACGATTATTGGGCAAGTATTTTGACCCTGAAAATAAATATTCGATTCCAATATGTTGGCTTGTTTATGGAATTGTTTATGACAGGGATATCGTCGGTCCAAATTTTAAGCAAGCAAATTTAGGAATGCTTTTTAAAGATCCTTGGGATCTTGTAATTTCTGATGTAGTCAACAAGCATTATCGTGTTTGTATGGCTCAAGATCCGCGAGATATGGTTTATTTGGCTGCGATATATCTTTATGGGCGAACTGAGAATCTTACAGATGTTGAACTTGCCGAGATTCAAGATTTATTAAGTAAGCAAAAAGGCTGGGTGGAGAGTTATACTGATGCCGGAACCCCATATTTTCTTACCGGAGGAATTGCATCGGTTGCCTTAATCTCAAATCACAGGATGAAAAAACTGCAGGAAATTAGTAATAAGTTTATTTTTCAAATTCCAAAAGACGGCAGCATAATGGTAATCGAAAATATTGCTATACCTGTAAAAACAAAAAAATCCGATCTGGTACATAAGTTTATAGATTTTTTGATTTCAAAAAAAATAGCCATGTTGCATGCGAATTTATACGGAACCAATTCAAGCAATATATCAGTGTTTAACGAAAAAGTTGCAGAAAATTCTAATTTTTTCCCTAAAGATACGATGTTTGATAAACTTCATTTAATAAATAATGAAATTTCGCTTGATAGAGTAGATTCAATTTGGTTGGGAGTAAGGTTTTCCTGATTAAACGGGAAATTATTGAGTAAACTTGGTTAAAGTTAGGTATTAATATGGAAACACTTAAAATAAAAATTCAAAGCATTCTAGAAAAATATAAACAAAAACGTGATAAATTCAAAAAAGTAATAGATAGGTGGGGACAAAAAAACTATACCACTGACCATCGCAATGCAATGGAACTTTTTAATAAAGCTGAAAATTATGCAGCTAATTTGATGCAAGAAGCTTCAAATCCCGGAGTTAATAAAAAAGAGTTGAAATCAAAGATAAAAGATTTTAAAACCGTTTATAAAAAATTAAATGACATAACCAAACCTGTTTTACAGCAGTGGATAGAAGCCATTGTAATAGCGGTTGTTTTAGCTGTTGTTTTAAGAAATTTTGTATTTGGGCTTTATCATGTTCCAACAGGTTCTGCCGAGCCAAACATTTTGGTGGGTGACAGAATTTGGGGTAACAAGATGGCGTATTATTTTTCTGAGCCAAAGCACGGTGATCTTGTAATCTTTGATAATCCTGAAGTTAAGTATGACAAAAGTAATATCATTAAATACTGGTGGCAAAAGTACATTGGTTTTCCAGTCCCATTGTTAGGATTAAGCGGTGGGCCTGATAATTGGGTTAAGCGTGTAATAGCCGTTCCGGGTGATGTCATTGAAGGCAAGCTTGAGGATGGTAAGCCAGTTGTCTATATTAATGGACAAAAGCTTAACGAGACTTATGTAAATCCATATCCATTAATTAGATGCAGAAAATCAAAGGGTCTTATTCCACTTGATTCATTTGGCCCGCTTGTTGTTCCGGAATTTCTACGTCTTTCTACTCGTGATGATTATAATTACACTTATGATCCATCAAAATCTCTTGATGAGCAACCTTTTTACCGTTTAAATCCGGATGAAATTGTTATGAATGCGGAGACCGGTAAACCTATTTTTGCACAACCATATTCTCCAACATATGGATTTGATTATTCTCAGAGAACATTCTTCTGTGTTGATGTATTCGGGCCATTTACTGTTCCTGAAGGAAAATATTGGATGATGGGCGACAGTCGTAAAAATAGCCGAGATAGCAGGTGGTGGCATTTCTTGGATAGCGAACGTGTTCATGGTCGAGCAAGTTTTATAATTTATTCAATTGATAGTGAAGAAGCATTTTGGTTATTTGAATTGGTAAAGCATCCAATAGATTTCTGGACAAAATCAATTCGATTTGGGCGTTTTTTCAGACCATTATGGAATCATAATGGAAAGACTGCAGTAGCTGAGCATATTGATAATGAGCGCGCTGAAGATAGGCAACGCTAGCTTTTAGACTTGCCGGAATGCCATTCGAAGTAAATTTTATGCCCGCATGGTTCGAGCCGCCTTCGCTTGTATAGCTATGGCGCCCAGGTACATTTTTTGGGCCGCTCGCCCTGATGATTCGATACAGCAACCCGCTCGTCCTGAGTACGTGCGAAGCACGTGTATCGAAGGATGCGGGTTACCACTCACCACGAGCGGGCAAGTTTGATATATTGATTGTGCAAAATGATATAATTAAAAACTTAAAATTGAGAGCAACAATGAACAGAAATAAATTTTATATAACAACTCCAATTTATTACGTAAATTCAAAGCCGCATCTTGGAACCCTTTATTCAACTTTGTTAGCAGACATTTTTGCCAGATGGAACAAAGTTATGGGCAAAAATGTTTTCTTCTTAACAGGGACGGATGAGCATGGCCAAAAGTTGCAGGAAGCTGCGGATAAGGCTGGATTAGCCCCAAAGCAGTTTGTTGATTCTGTTGTGCCTGAGTTCAAAAAAACTTGGGCAAATTACGAAATAGAGTACAATAAATTTATTCGTACAACTGATGAGGATCACAAAAAAGCTGTTAAGTGTTTTATAGAAAAGTTGCAAGAGCAGGGTGATATTTATAAATCATCTTACACAGGTATGTACTGTGTTCCTTGCGAAACATTTGTAACAATTAATACAGAAACGCCAAAAGATTCAGAAGGCAATCATGTTTGTCCATCTTGTCAACGTGGGTTAAAAGAGGTTTCTGAAGAAAGTTATTTTTTCAGGCTTTCTGCATATCAAGATCAGCTTTTAAAATTTTATGAAGAAAATCCAAATTTTGTTGCGCCAAAAGAAAGACTCCAAGAAGTAATTTCATTTGTAAAATCCGGCCTTAAAGATTTAAGTATTTCACGTAAAAATGTCTCATGGGGTATTCCATTTCCGGGAGATCCTGCCCATACAGTATACGTTTGGGGTGATGCGTTACTCAACTACCTTAGTGCAATTGGTTACGGCCAAAATGATATTAAATCTGAAGAAAATTTTAAGTTATGGTGGCCGGCAGACGTTCAAGTTATGGCCAAAGATATAGTAAGATTTCATGCAGTTTATTGGCCTGCATTTTTGATGGCACTAAATTTACCACAACCTAAAAAATTACTTGTTCATGGGTTTATTCTCATGGGCGACTACAAAATGTCTAAGTCTCGCGGCAATATTATTGATCCCGATAATCTTGCCAATTGGTATGGCATTGAACAGGTTCGTTATTACTTGGCGCGTCATATTTCAGTTGCTCAAGATTCACAATTTGATTTGAAAGATCTTGAAAATTATATTACAGCAGATCTTGCCAATGGCGTTGGCAATTTACTCAGCAGAACACTAACGTTGGCTTTAAATAATAACTTTAGTGTAGTAACGGCTCCGACTGCATTTGATCCTTCTTCTATATCGGTAAAAGAAAAAGGCGAAGAGGCGTTCAGAGTTTATTGGGAAGAGATGAATGCGCTACATCCACACATTGCACTTGCAGAATTGTGGAAGTTTGTGGCTCATGTAAATGCTTATTTTCATACGATGCAGCCATGGGTTTTGGCAAAGCAAAATCGTGAACTGTTTGAAGAGGTAATTTACGTTGCTTGTAAGAGTATGTATAAAATTGCTGTTCTGCTTTGGCCGGTTATGCCCAACAAGATGGAAACATTGTTAAAACATCTTGGACATGATTTTAATATTGCCAATAACTATGAAAAAGAGTTCCGAGACAATAAGGTAAATAAAACATTTAACCTAATTGCAGTAAAAGAACCTCTTTTTGTTCGCCCTGAATCACACGTTGATCAGGTAAAACAAGAATTAGCGCAAAATCCAAGTGCGCCAGCAGTTAACGCTGTTGCGCCTGAAGTTAAAAATAAGCAAGCCAAGCCGGCAGAGGCCAAGAGTTGCGAAACTGAGATTATTAACATCAATGATTTTGCCAAAGTTCAGTTGCTTGTTGGCACAGTCAAAACCTGCCAACCGGTTTCTGGATCAGACAAGCTGCTTAAGCTTGAGGTTGATCTAGGGGCTCATGGCGTACGCCAAATTTTATCCGGTGTAGCTCCATATTTTAAACCGGAAGAGTTAGAAGGCAAGCAGGGTATTTTTGTGGCCAATCTTGCACCTCGCAAAATGCTTGGGCAAGAGTCGCAGGGTATGATGTTGTTTGCTAAAGATGAAGTTGGAAATATGAGAATGATAACTGTCGGTGGTTTTGTTGAAAACGGCACGCGAGTCAGTTAGAATTTGTATACAAGTTGGTTGGCTCCCACTCGTTGGTAAGTCAAAATTTGATTAAATATTAATCCCCACTTTAAAACCAAATGGCTTTAAAGTGGGGATTTTTTTATATATCAAAGTACGGTATTCGGATTAAAAGTAACTGCAAATTTTCTTCCACCAACTGGAATCTTCTTTATTTTGTTCTTTATAATATTTATCCAGCATATCCTGTGCATCAGAGCATCCTTGTGTAGCAGCTTCTTCAAAAAATTCACGCGCTTCTGCAAATCGTCCCTGCTTGAAAAAATAATTACCGACGCTATATTTTGCGGTAGCACTGGATTTTCCTGTTGATTTTTTGTACCATTCGAGTGCTTTAACAGAATCCTTCTTTGTTCCAATTCCATTGTCATAACAACGACCTACGTCCCATTGAGTAATCGTATTTCCTTGCATTGAATATTTAATATAAAATTCAAATGCTTTTTCTAAATTTTTTTTTGTTCCAATCCCTTTTTCATAACAACGGCACAAATCCGACTGAGCAAGCATACTTCCTTGATCTGCATATTTTTCATATAATTCAAATGCTTTTTGTGGATCTTTTTCTACTCCAGTTCCTGATTCGTAACACCACGCCAAATAGCGCTGCGCAATGTCATACCCTTGTTCGGCAGATTTTTTATACCATTCAAATGCAGCCTTTGGATTTGGGTCTACGCCTTCTCCTCGTTGATACTTATACCCTACAAAAAATTGTGCTATATAATTTCCCTGTTCAGCAGATTTTTTATACCACTTAAATGATTTTTCTAAATTTGTCTCTATTCCAATACCATTTGCATAAAAGTAGGCCAGATCAAATTGGGCTAATTCATAACCTTGTTCTGCCGCTTGCTGAGTCCACTTAAATGACTTTTTACTATCTTTAGTTGTGCCGATTCCTTGCTCATAACAATATCCCAAATAATATTGAGCTTCTGAATTACCTTGCTCTGCAGATTTTTTATACAAATCAAATGCTTTCATAGGATCTGTGGCTGTACCGATTCCTTTCTCATAACAGAACGCTAAGCTACATTGGGCAGAAGCATATCCTTGTTCTGCGGATTTTTTACACCACTCAAACGCTTTATTAACGTTTTCTTCTGTTCCCATGCCCTCGAAATAACAACCAGCCAATTCGTGCTGCGCAACTGCATCTCCTTCTTCTGCAGCTTTTTGAATTATTTCAAAAATAGCCCTATCATGTGAGTTAACTTCTTTAATGTCGCTTGTTTTGGCTTTACTCGAAACAAAACTGCAATTTAATATGGCGCAAGAAGCCACAAACACGACTAGCCCTTTTGAGCAATTAAACATGAAAGCCTCTCTTTATTTGTAAAAAATTGAACATAACAAAATTCATACAATCTAGTCAGGAATTGTAAAGTTTATAAAGATAAAAGCAATATGTTTTTTTAAAAATAAGGGTCAGTTATTGCTTTAATTATTTTTAAATATTGCTATTCTTCAACAAAGCAATTTCATTTAATTCAAAAGGATTTTTATGATTAAAAATAATTTTAAATCACTACTTTTAATGACTTTTATTGCAATATATTTTTCAAGTAATTTGTTTGCAATGCAAAGTGTTGTAGAAAAACAAGCAGTCGAATCATCGCCATTATTAAATGAGTCTGAAGATGCCTTTATACGGGAATTTGTTAAGGCTGTGGATGATTCCAATGTTGAATATGATGGGAAATCTCTTAAATTATATTTGGATACAAACTCAAGCATGAAGCGCCCTTTAATTTTTATGGCGGTATTTATGTTATTGGGATTTGGATGTTTACTAGAAAGCGGAAGCGGAAATGGTCGTATAAATGACGCTCTACCTGAATTTGGCCTATTGTTTGCTTCACTTGGTATGATGTCGGAATTATACATAATTATAAATTTGATCTTTAAATCCCCAACTCTGTTTCTAGTGATAGATAGTAAACAAATTGAAACCTTCAATAACATTAAAATGAAATGGGCTGATGCGTCTATAATGAAATTTTTAAGTGATAATTCGATTATGTTCTGCAACAAAGAAGGAATCCCTCTTTTTGTAATTAATAACAATAATTTGCCAATTAAACTTTCTGAATTAATTGTAATTTTGGGATCTTATTTAAAAGAATACGGGGCAAAGGAATAGGTTGGATGTTTCTTATAAGTAATAATTCCGCTTGTAACGAATCTCGTGGCTATTCTGACCAATGCAAGCATAGCTGAAACAAAAAACTGCCAAAAGCCTTCGATTTATATTCAAAAAATTATACAGGGCTCATGCTTTGTCTCCAAGGTGGGGTTTTCTTTATTTTTGGGCGGTTTTTATTTATAATGAAACTGTTAATATTAATAAAAATGGATTTTGATTAATAATAGATGCTGAATCAAGTTCAGCATGACAAATTGAATAAAGGGCAGATAAAAATGGATAACAACAAAAACGAGCAAAATAACTTCAAAAATCAAGAGACTCAATCTCAACAAGAAGGTCATGCTCAAGGCAGTGAACAGTCTGAGCATTACACTGAGCCTGTGGTTGTTGAAGAACCAAAAGAAAAAATTGAACAGCTTGACTACAAAGATCTATTTTTACGTGTTACTGCCGATTTGAAGAATTATCAACGAAGAGTTGAAAAGCAGAAAACCGAGTGGACTGGGATTGCTCAAGAGTCTATAATTTTGAAATTAGTTCCTGTTATTGAAGATTTGGATAGAGCGTTAAGTGCCTCAGTTGTTAGCGACCAGCCTGCAGTTAACAAATGGGTTGAGGGATTGGCTGTCGTACAGAAGAATTTTAAAAAAGCCCTTAATGAGGTAGGCGTTGAAGAAGTTGCATCGGTTGGAACTTTTAATCCGGAATTTCAAGAAGCCGTTGCGCAAATTGATTCAGCTACACATCAATCAGGGGAAATTGTTGATGTTGTAAGCAAGGGTTATAAATTTAAAGATAAAGTTATTAAGTACGCGCAAGTTATTGTTGCAAAGTGAAAAATAAGTAACGAAACCCAAGGGGATTTTATGGCTTTAAATCTTCGATCAAAATATAAACATACATTTGGAAGACGAATAAATGGAATGCGTGGAAAAAGATTCAATTTTCGTCGAATTTCATTTCACAAAATTCCATTTCGTCGAGGTTTAAATATTCTTCCAAATATCTTTACCTTGGGGAATTCCTTTTTTGGTTTTTGTTCTATTATTTTTGCAACTCAAGAGGCTTGGGTTGCTGCCTCTTTCTGTATTTTTTTAGGCGCTTTAATGGATGCGCTTGATGGTCAAGTTGCTCGTTGGGTACGGTCATCAAGTGAATTTGGGTTGCAACTTGATTCATTGTCTGATGCCATAACATTTTGCCTTGCTCCGGCATTTTTGATTTACTGTTGGCAGCTTAAAAGGCTTGGTGTAATAGGGGTAGCAATTTGTGGGCTTTTCCTAGCTTTCGGGTTACTGCGCCTTGCAAAATTTAATATAACGCATAGCGAACAGTCGCATTCATTCATTGGGGTGCCAACACCATTTGCAGCCTGTTTTATAGCGTCGTTTGTCCTCAATGCTCAGCAGCTTTTGTTTAGATCTTTCTTCTCTTTGGCATCTTTAGCCTTTGCGATGATTGTTCTTTCCGGACTGATGGTTTGTAGCGTAAGAATTCCAACATTCAAACATATTAGAAAAGGCATTTATGCCTTGGCTGCAATTATTTTTGTAGCATTTGCAGTTGTGTTTGGCTTTATAAAAGTTTTATTCTTTCTCTATGCGGCTTACATAGCGTTTGCTTTGGGCAAAGCTATTTTTTGTAAAATATCGCAAATTTTTCGATATCTGAAATTTAAAATTCAAGTTCATGAAGTTCGCGTTAACGAGACTCATGATGTTCTTCGCGAATCGATTATTCACAAGTAACATAAATTTTGTATTTTAATCCATAAAGCGTAGTGTTTTTCTTTCGTTTTGCTAGAATGATATCAATAAATCATTGATTAGTTCTAGAATTGAAAGGTCTTTTGATGCAAAGTTTAAAAAGGCGCGTTCTGTCAATTTTCTTGACGCTTATTGCAGTAATTTTTGTTTATGTTTTATATACAACTTTTATGAATAAACTTGCATTCAGAAAATATAGACAGGTTGTGAATATAGAAAAAGCAGTAGATGCAAACAAAGAGGTAAAAGTTGTTCCTTCAAGAGTTGTTTCGCAAAAGACAGGGAAAACTTGGCTTGATGTGCAAAAGCAAGTGAAAGATACTGTCGTACAAGTCTTTTCTCAAACATCTGAATTTAATTGGACGGAACCTTACAAAACTCCCGCTCAGGGTGAAGGGGCAGGTAGTGGATTTTTCATTAATGCCGATGGCGATTTGATTACAAATTATCATGTTGTTGCGCAGTCTATAAGCGTCCAAATTCAAATTCCGACATTTGGAATGGAGCGCTTTGACGCTCAAATTGTGGGTGTTAGTCCGGAAAGAGATATTGCTTTACTTAAACTTACTGATGAGTCTAAAAAGAAAATTAAAACCCAGTTATCAAAAATTTCATATTTAGAGCTTGGTGATTCTGACCAAATTTTGCGTTCTCAAGAAGTTCTTGCGCTTGGTTATCCTCTTGCTCAATTTAGATTAAAAAGTACTTTGGGAATTGTTAGTGGGCGTGAGCGTCATGGCAATTTTGGATATATTCAGATAACAGCGCCTCTTAATCCAGGTAATTCCGGCGGGCCGTCTCTTAATGTTGAAGGTGAAGTCATTGGAATTAACACCTGTATGGTTGCAGATGCACAAAATGTTGGGTATATTGTTCCAATAAATGAAGTAAAAACTGCTCTTAAAGATTTATATAAAGTTAAATTACTTCGTCGCCCAACTCTTGGGTGTTTGTTTACTGCCTCAACGCCTGAGTTGGTTGATTATCTTGGAAATCCTGAAGAGGGTGGTTGGTATGTTGCTAAAGTTTTTGAAAATACTTTATTAAGTTGTGTTGGTGTAAAAGATGGCGATATGCTCTATGAAATCAATGGATATAAAGTTGATATGTATGGAGAGATGAATGTTCCATGGAGTGAAGATAAAGTTTCGTTATTTGAACTTTTGAATCGAATGAAGGTGGGAGATAACCTAAGATTACTTATGTATCGCAAAGGGAGTGCAAGGGTTTTTACGTTCCCACTTGAACACAAATATATTCCTTCCGTTCGTGCCGTTTATCCTGAATTTGAACCGGAGATGACTGATTACGAGGTAATAGGTGGAATGGTTGTTATGCAATTGACTTTAAATCACGTGCAAAAGTTAATTAACGGTGCTTCAAATTTAGTCAAATACATGCGTGTTGATCTTCAGCATGAGCCTGCAATTATTATTTCACATATTTTGCCAAATTCTCAGGCGCGTAAAACCAGAATTTTACGTCCCGGTGATATAATTACAGAAATTAACGGCGCAGAAGTTAAGACTTTAAATGAATTTAGAGAAGCGGTGCGCAAGAGTAAAGAAAGTGGTTACATAACCATTACTACAGATGACAAATTGTGTGCAGTGCTTTCAATTGAGAAACTTTTAAAAGATGAAGAGATGCTTTCAAGTCGCTTCTTTTATAAAAAATCTAAATTATTAGAGGGGCTTGCATAATATTGGAATGGCTTGCATAAAATTATGCCTTTGCGTAAAAGTTATGCTCGCATAAAAATTATGCTTGAATAAATTATGGCAGAGAAAAAAAGACTGGACTTGATTATTCAGGAGCGATATCCGAACCTATCAAGAAATCAGATACAAAGTTTTATTTTGCAGCGTAAAGTCAAAGTTAATGATCAGATAGTAGATAAAGCGGGGACACAAGTTGTTCTTGATGCAAAAATTGACCTTGAAAATGAGACGCCAAAATTTGTAAGTCGAGCAGGATTTAAAATTGAAGGTGCTTTGGATAATTTCAAAGTCGATGTAACAGGCTTAGTTGTTCTTGATGCCGGAATTTCAACCGGCGGTTTTACCGATTGCCTGTTACAGCGCGGAGCAAAGCGTGTTTATGGTGTTGATGTGGGTTTTGGAATTGTTCATGAAAAACTCCGCAATGATTCACGTGTCATTTTGTATGAAAAAACAAATTTGCGTTATCTTGAGTCTCTGCCCGAACTTGTAGACTTAGCAACGCTTGATTTATCTTTTATCTCTTTACTTAAAGTTATGCCTGCAGTTTGTAAATTATTAAAGCCGGATGCAAGAATTATTACATTGATAAAACCCCAATTTGAGGCAGAACGAGAAGAAATCAGGAGAGGCGGCATTGTTAGAGACGATGAAGTTCATAAAAAAGTTATTGAAAAAATTAAATCCGGAATGGCAGAGTTTGGTTTTGAAATGTTTGATATTATGGAATCTCCGATTAGGGGCGATAAGTCTGGAAATAAAGAATTTTTAGCAATATACAAGAGAGTTCAAATATAAGAGAATTACATGAAAAAAATTACAAAATTATTTGCGTTAGTATTATCTTGTTTGGTTATTGCAGTTAGTTTTTATAAATTTCAAGGTTCGTCGGTAGACGTATCAGTTCAGATTGTAGAAAGTAATTCAATTCAAGACGTCAAAAAATTTATTGAGTCTGACACACTATTTATCTTTGATTACGATAATGTGCTTGTCGAAGGTAAATTAGATTATGGTTTTGATGCCTGGTTTTGTGCGATGATGGGTAAGCTTGAAGGCTATGGATTGTCAACAGCAGATGCAAAGGCTAAGCTTCTTCCAATCTACGAAGAAATCCAGCGTTCTGCTGTAGTTCAGGCTGTTGAACCGGACGCAAAAAGTTTGATTGAAAACCTAAAAAACGATGGACATAAGGTAATGATTTTGACCGTCAGATCTCTTTGCTTGATAGAGAGTGTTTTTAAGCAGTTAAAATCAGTTGAAATTGATGTTGAACGATGTTCTATTCCTGAAAGTGGAATTAATTCAACTCTTTCCAAACTTGGGTCTAAGTATTTAAATGGAATTTTGTTTTGTGATGGTTATTACAAAGGGCCAGCGCTTAAAGCTTTTTTGTTGGGGCATCCTGAATTAAAAATTAAGAAGATTGTTTTTGTTGATGATAAACTAAAAAATCTTGAATCTGTAAAGGTTGCAGCCCAAGAGTTGGGAATCAAATTTGTTGGGCTTCGTTATGCATGTACTGATGCAAGAACAAAAGCATACAAGATTGATGAAAAATCTTTAATGCTGGCAGAATCTTTGGCCGGGCGAGATATAACAACAAAAAAACAAGTGAATTTATTGCACTTTCCATCTGTTTCATAAAATAGTTGCTGTTTCAATTTTAACGTGATAAACCTGAACAAAAGAATTTTTGGCTCTGTTTTATAAAATAGGCGTGAATATGTTTTTTAAAAAACGTCAAAAAATGGTATTTCTGGTAGGGTTCAGTGCTATTTTAAGGTTACTCAGCGTTTCATCTTTATTTTGCATGCAATCCAGAGATCAGTTTTTTCTAGATTTAGCAGTAAATTATTCGGATTTGGCTCTTGATAAAATTTTTGAAGCAGCAGATGTGGCAAAAGCAAGAATGAGAACATTCGAAGCAACGGCATTTTCATATGATAGTTTAAAAGCAGTTGTTTCAGAATGTGAAGTTAATTGTCCAGTTTTTTTGCTTGGCGAATATATGAATCGTCGTCTTTTATCTAGATTTGCTATTGAAGAAAGAGTCTCTAGTCTTTTAGCAAAATTAAATAAGATTAAGCATAGACCTGTTGAATATGTTAATTTTGGTGCAACGGGCTATTTTATGGATTTTATAATTGCCGCTAAGGTATTTAGTCAAAAACCAGATGCGAATTTGTCGATTCACTTGGTTGATTATAATTTTACAGATTATGTCTTATGTCGGGCATCGTTTGGGAGTTCTCGTGTTATCACCAAAGATGATGATCCATGTTTTGTAAAAATAATGTTTTTGTCTGCAGAATTTGCAAAAGAAAGTTTGGGTCAGGAATATCCATACAGTGCTAGAAAAGATCACGCTTTATTAAAAAATTGTTTTATGATCGAAGAAGGCGCACGACAGTTTATTAGTTTTTTTAAACGAATGTTTCCTCGTGCGAATCTGTCATTATGTTTGCATGAAAGTAGGCACGGCTATTTTGAATACATTACTCGACAAAAATTAAGTCCTGCAGATGTGACGGATACGAGTGTATCAGATTGTTGCGATTTATTCGAAAAACTCACGTTACATTAAACCAAATAGCTGTTGGCTTGATACAAAGCGTTTAAATTGTATTTTTTTGAACTTGTTCCATAAATTTATGATAAATTGCCTGAATCTCTTCAATTGAGGTTCCATCTTCCAATGTTGACAAATCGCCTATTGCTTGGCCTTGTATGACAGCCTTGAGCAGACGGCGCATAATTTTTCCGGAACGCGTTTTGGGTAAGCTTTCAACAAAATGAATCTCTTTTGGTGTTGCAAAAGCGCCAATTTGCGTTCTGATTTTTTGCAAGATCTCTTGCTTAAACACTTCGTGTTTCAACACGTCGTGTGTTAACATATCGTGTTTGCCGTTCGCATTTTTAATATCGATGGTAAAGCTTGTTTTGAGAATCGAGAAGATAATTATGGCCTCGCCTCTAATTTCATCTGGAATTCCGATAACCGCAGTTTCTGCAATTGCTTCGTGTTCAAGCGTTATGCTTTCAATTTCTGATGTACCAATTCTGTGCCCTGAAATCTTCAAAACTTCGTCTGCGCGCCCAAGCAACCAGAAATAATTTTCAGCATCTCTTATTGCATAATCGCCAGAATAGTACATGCCCGGAAATTTTGACCAGTAAATTTCACGAAATGCTTCGGGATTATTATGAATTCCAATTGTCATTCCCGGCCAAGGCTTTTTGATTACAAGAAAGCCTTTGTTTTGTGGCGGGACAGATTGTCCTTCTGCATCAACAATATCGGCATCAATTTCAGGTAATGCAAATGTCGCAGATCCGGGCTTAAGTTTAACCAAATCAAGCCCTGCGGTTGGGGAAATCATAAAACCGCCGGTTTCTGTCTGCCACCACGTATCAATGATAGGACACCTTTTTTGTCCAATTAGATCATTGAACCAGCGCCAGACTTCCGGGTTTATTGGTTCGCCTACCGAACCAAGCACTTTTAAGCTGCTCAAATCATGTTTTAAAATATTTTCATTACCCATCTTCATGAACATACGTAATGCCGTAGGTGATGTATAAAAAATCGAGATTTTATGCTTTGCAATTGCTTGCCACCAAGCGTCTTGTGTGGGATAATCCGGTGCTCCCTCACGAATGTAGATAGCTGCTCCGTGCATGAGTGGGCCATAGACTACATATGAATGTCCTGTAATCCACCCAATATCTGCCGTGCACCAGTAAATTGAATCTTTGGTTATATCAAAAGCCCATTTAATTGTTGAATAAACATAAGTCAAATATCCGCCGGTTGAATGAACGATTCCCTTAGGTTTGCCGGTTGTTCCGGATGTATAAAGAATAAAAAGAGGATGATTTGATTCGACCGGTACTGCGGGAACAAATTCTGGTTTGCTGTACACTGGCTGATTATCTTGTGTTTGTCTATGGCCTAGTTGACCAAATTCCTGTTGGCTATATTCTGTATGGCTGCATGAACTTTTTGGATCATAAATTACATCAAGCCCAGGAGTTATGCTTATTGGGTTTTCTGTGCGTTTAATGACAATAACTTTTTTAACAAAATTTTCTTGTGTCGCAAAGCCTTGCGTATCATTGCCTTGCGTAGCGTTTTTTTCTTCAATTACGTTCATTTGGCTGATTGCTTCAGAGACAACATTTTTGGGAACAATATTTTTGTTTCTGTAAAATGCTGCATCTGCTGTAATTACGAATTTTGCTTGAGTGTCGATAATTCGGTCTTTTAGAGCAGTTGTGTTAAAGCCTGAAAATACTACCGAATGGGTTGCGCCAAGCCTTGCTACTGCTAACATGGCTGCGATTGCTTCGGGAATCATTGGGAGATAAATTATAACGATATCGCCTTTTTTTACACCCTGTGTTTGTAAAAAATAGGCAAATTTATTTACTTGGTTATAAAGTTGTTCATATGTAAGGTTTTGAGTGCTGCCATTCTCACTTTCCCAGATTATTGCTGTTTTGTCTTGCAGGCCATTTTGAATATGAATATCTAGGCATGCATAGGATGCATTTATTTGGCCATCAACAAACCAGTGAGAGAATGGTTTATTCCATGCCAAAACATTGCTCCATTTTTTAAACCAAGGTAAATTCTGAGCCTGTTTTGCCCAAAACTCCAAACTGCTATCTTTCAATACTTCAGACATCTAATTCCTAATGTATGTATATAATTTATTCAATGTAAAGTTTGCCGTGCCCGCCGTAGCCACGTCTTGTCCTCCGTAGCTACTTGAGCGAAGGAGGAAGGGCGAAGGCTGGGCGATGATAGAGTATATTTTTTGTTTTCTAAGTTTGCAACAGGGTGGTGGGCTCTTCTATTTTGCGATTTTTGTTTCTTGAATGATATCGCCGACAAGAGTTAATGAGTATGCTCCGTTAACTTTGTAAAGTTTATACATGCCGTGATTTTCTTGAGCAAGTTTTATAAGCCGTCTTCTAATTCCGGGGATATCATCTACACCTTCTTTGAGAACAAAATTATTTAGAGTAATCTCTAGCCCGCTGTTTTCCAAAACAGGATCTTTAACGGCTTTTATAATAGCCTTGTCAATCCACTCCTGGTCGTTAGCAAAAGCTCCTCCCCCAATCCTGGTTAAAAATACTTTAATCTTCCCATTAGCATCGCGTTTACCTTTTAAGAATGCAGATTTTAGCATTGCTTCGTATGTCCAGTTCAAAATTACTTTGGCTCTTTCATTAGTAGCTTCATTTAATATATCACTAGGTTGTTGAAAAGCATTCTGAGTAACCAAAGCTGCAGCAAACACCTGATCTATAATTTGAGATGGATCATAAAAAAATTCTTGGGTTCCAGATTTGCCTCCATATGTGGCACCAAAAGCAACCTGTATTCCGGAATGATATCCGATTTTAAATTTTGAAGCATTTTCTTCTTTTATATTCGCAATGTTGCTAGAGTTTGGGTGTTGTTTATCGGGTATTGGCCCAAATTTTCCTTCGATAAATCCATCGTTGCCCCAAATATATCCATTCATTGTATTGATAGGTAAATCTTCCAAAAAGTTTATTTGGAATTTTCTACCTTGATCGTCAATATTGTTATTATTTGTTTGTCCGCGTTGTCCCCATAAATTGCAGACGAGATCTTTACGTTCTGGATAAAAATAATAATAACGGCGATAAATCAGTCCAGGTAAGGCAGAGATTGACGCCCTTGGCCCCTGGGTATTATCACTCCAGTAATTTGCAATTTTATTAACGTTTTTCCCATCAGTATGGCTTGTGGTTTCCAGAGCATTAAAATTTGATGCAACTTGAAAAACAGCATTTTTGTTTCCTGGGTCTCCTTGTAATTTGCCGATGTCTACGGGGTCGGAACAATTAAAACCTGATGCTTCAATAACGTTAAATATTATAGTTTTTTGGTCTTCAGGCTTAAGTGATTTTGCTTTAGCTTTAGCCAGTGTTCTCAATTCTCCCAGGCTTATTTGCTCTAAAAACCCGCATTGGTAAATGTTGCCAGTGGCATCTTTGATTTTAAAATTAGATTTTCCATCTGATTTGTTGTGTTCTTCAAAGATTAGTTGATCGTTTATCTTTTGTGCATTAAAGTCAACCTCTTCGAATCCCATAAAATCGCTGAAGAACGATTGTCTGTTCTTTTGTCCATAATTTATTCGCATTGCGGAAATTTTGGGAGCAATTTTTTTGTACTCTTCAATAAACTCTTCAATCCAGTTGCCATCAGGTTGGTGAGATTCTTTTAGTGCTTCGGCAAAGAGCTCGCTAGCCTTGGCTTTAAGTTTGTCTTCAGCGTTTAAAAATTCTGCAGTGAGTTTATTGTCTTTAAAAAAAGAAATCGATTTTAGGGCTATTATGGCATGGGAAAATTTTGTGCCATAAGGGTATTTATCAGCCCACGCCTTGTCTAAAGCCCTGTCTATTGCCTGCTCCCCCAATATACGATATAGCTTTAATTTTGTGGCTTTGAGTTCTACATTATCAGGGTTTATTTGAATTTGCGCATCTAGAGATTTTAATGCTGAAATTCCGTCCCTTATACTTGCAGGATAGTCTATCCACGAAATAGCTTCAGTTATTGCCTTTTCAATAGCAGGATCTGATTTTTTTTCAGCTGTTTTACTGATCTTTGATTTCAAATTTTTTAGTTTCGCATCTAAATTGCCTAATTTGGACTTAAGTGTAGTAAGCGAAGTTTTAAGTTCATTTAAATTTGATTGAAGAGTAGGTTCCTTTTTCATTCCATTCAAACCCACAAAACAAAAAAGAAATAAAGCCACTGTTTTTTTCATAGCAAGAGTCCTTTCTTCATGCCAAATTGATTAAACAAATATTCCAAATAGCTGGTACTAATCGGATGAGGGATGCATAATTTCTAACATTTTATTACATGAATTGTCACTATTTAGTTGAATTAATCACGGGGGGCCTTTGATTTTAGTATATTTGCCTGATAAAATAATATTACAAGTGATAAATTTTATTTTAAATTAAGAAAGTTTTTTTTATTTTTATTAAATATGGGGGTTATCGTGAAAAAACGAATATTTTTGTTGATATTAACGGGAATGGGAGTTGGAATCGGCTTTTTGGGTTCTTCTTTAAATGCTATGCGAAGAGGAAATCCTATGGATATAGAAAATCTGATAAATCATGATGAGCGACCTGGGGCTCCTGCTGTGGGGGTGCCTGCAGTTCAAGCGCCTGCCGTAGCTGGACATCCTGCAGTTGCTCCGGCTAATCGCCAAGCAGTTACAAATGTTCTTAAAAAATTGTTGGCAGCTCCTTGGGAATTGGGTGTATCAATTACATCTTTTATTCATAACTCTACCACCAATGTTGAGCCTGCAAGCAAGGTTTTAATGCGATGCGTATTGGAAGGCGTTTTATGTGGAGTATCTTTGTATATTGCTTCATGCGATGGGCTTGGTCTAGTCGCAAATAAACGTTTGGAACTCGCTGATTTCGCACTGGAGGATATATTTTCTGCTACACCATCTCACTTTACCACTTCAAGATTATGGATTGCAATTTCGGGATTACAGTATTGTGTAACATTTCTTGGTTTGTCGGGATTACGTTTGTACGCATGGGTTTTTGGTTTAATAATTGGTTTGCGTTGTGCCTATGATTCACTTATCAAGCTGCCAATTAGTGTTGTATCAGGTAATACACAGGCTCAAAGAAGGATGGCATACCCATTTAGATTTGGGCTTGACGATTAAGTTTGGTTAATATCTGGTTTAATAAATTAATAAATTTAAGTAAAAAGTTTTGAGGCGGTAGATTTTTAAAAACCTACCGCCTCTTTCTTTTCTATTAAATAATCCGACTTGAGAAAAATATTTTTATCTGTAAGCTTTAAAAGCTTTCATTAAGCAGTCTAAAGATACTTAGGTAAGCTTTAAGAAACTTTAAAATTATTTTGATATGCGATTTTGGAAAGATGAAGCAATGTTTAAAATTTGTGATTTTAGGTCCGGAATTTGGGTTTTTTGTAGCAAAGTGTTCTTTGTTGCAGTGATTTCAATTGGTTGTGGTACTAAATTATTTTCTGAAATACCAAGTCAGACACAAAAATCTGTTCCGAGCAAGCTTGTTATGATGAGTGATGGCAAAGAATCAAAAGCTGTTTCAATAGAGGAATTTTTTAAAATTGCCTTGAAAGACGCTGGAAAAAAGAACAATAAAGAAGAATTCGAGAACATTCTTTGTATTAAGCAAAATTTGGATCGAGAGGCGTTGCAAGCTTCAAGCGGTAATGGTGGAGGGAATCGCGTTGCTGTTGTAAGTTCTATGCGAAATTCGATAAATTCAGTATTTAAAGATTCTTTTGTGGTAGATACCTTGGCAGAGTGTTTTAAGGGCTCTGGGCAAGCGGTAAAATCGGTTGCAAAATCTGTTATTAAAGGTGTTACAGTTGGAGCAACAATGGGAGTTGTTTTACTTATTGGTGGTGCAATAGTGTGGCAAATTTTGGTTATTCCTGCTTACTGCAAAGGGCCGGGACCCGTTATTGCAGATTGGTTACCTGTTTCAGACTATTGGGGTTCAGGTGAGGATGGAGTTTGTCAGAGTTCTGCTCAGTCAAATAAAATTTTAGCTCAAGAGGTCAAACTCAAGCGAGCAGCAGAGATAATTTCAGCAAGCGTTCCAGCAGTTGTTTTGCCTGATGGTAGCTTTAATCCTGAGATTCCAGGTTACTGCAAGGTTGAAAATGGTAAGGTTATCTGGTGCGATAAGTCACTGTGTCAGATTGATAAGAATATACGCGGCTGCTAAAACCACCAAGATGTTTCGCTCAATTTATACTCATTATACTCAAATTTTGTTATAAAAATCTAAATCTTTTCACATAGAAATATTGCAATAGCATTTTTTGTTGTTTATTACAGTTTTTAAGCGCATGGCAGGCATTTGACTGTTATGCAATTATTTGAGAAAATATATAATAACATAAAGAATGTTAGTCTTTAAATTTATGAGGTTAGATCGGATTTATTTTTAGGAGGTTATACCATGAAAAAGCTATTAGCTTTTGTTTTCGCGATTTTAGCATTAATATCAGTGAATTTATTTGCCGTTGAAATTCGCAATGTTGTGGATAATGGTAATGGTGAATATACGATACAAAGAACATCTCGCGGTGTTGATCATACTTTTCATAGAGGCATCGATGGCTCTTGGACAGAGTTATGCGGTGGTGATTTGCCTCCAAGACCAGTTAGTCAATCATTCGCAAAGACATTGGATTCGTCATTAGCAGCTTATATTTTAGGTAAAAACGCTTGTCAGCAACCTTTGCCAGCGTCTCAAGCCCCGCAGCCATTAGAACATCCAGTAGAGCATCCAGGCGTAGAACAACCAGTTGAAGATGATGATATGGGTGAGGGTATTTTGGGGGGCGAAGCAGATGAGGCTGCGCAGGATCCAGATGCTGCATCTAGATTGGCAGCAAGACCCGAGCATAAAAGAGATTTTGGTGGAAATTTGGCTGCGGATGGTTCTCAAGAAGGTGATCTTCAGCCCAAACGCAAGATTATTATTGATTATGCAGAGATTGGTCGATTGGCCCTCGCATTAAAACAGCAACAACCAGCACCTGTGCAGGCGGCTCCGGTAGTTGAAGTTCCAGCCCAACCAGAACCAGTACGAGATCCGCTTGTGCCTGCAGTTGGTGTGCAAGCAGTACAGCCTGCGTCGGTAGTAGAAGGGCAAGTTTTGACTTTGGCGCAATTTAAAAATCATATTGCAATGCTTCAACATAAAGATAAAAAAGGTGAGGGACAAAAAGATTGTTTTATTCAGTAGTGGTTAGTTAATTAAGTTTAGATAATTAAATAATTGTGGAGGTTATAATCATGAAAAAATTAATTAAAAGTATAGTATTTGTGATATCGTTATTAAATTGTTCGTCTTTATTTTCAATGCAGCAGCCAGAACAACGAGTGGTTATAACTCGTACTATAGAAGGCGTAACATATACCTATGAGACTCAAGCGAATGTATTTTCATGTGAAATTGATGGCATTAGATATGTTCTCAGACATCCACATATGCATGACCAAGAATTTTATGCTGCCAATATTGTAACAGGACAACGAGTAGCTTTTCCTGCAGGGGCCAATCCATTGGAATTGATTAATTTGTTGATGCCTCGCTTAGCGGCTATTCAACGTCCTCAAGAGCTTCCTCAAGTTCCGCAACAAAGTTTGACAACAGTTGCTAGAAATCTTTTTTTACATTGGGGTTTGCCTGTCCGTTTAGACGTAAATCCTCTTGTAGCTTTAAGAGATGAATTGCGTAGAGCAACGGCGGCTTGGAATAGGCCTGTATTAAAAACATTTTTTATATTATTGGGTGAGCTTACGGTGTTTCATATTTTATTGAGCACAGCGATATCTTCAGGTAGTTATAGCAGCCAGATAAACAATCGGCTGATTCCATCATTTAATACGTTAATTAACCCAGCTGGTATGTTTAGTCGACATACTCATAATGGTGCTACATATTTTACTCCAGCGACAAGATCAGATGCGATGGGAAATTTGATGGGCGTTTGCATGATGCCTTTAGTCTACAGCTATATAGCATATTTTGGAGTGCATGCAGCCGAAGATTTCTTTTGTTTGATTGGGGCGATGGTTTGTTCAAATTGGCAAACTATTTTTGTCGGACGAGGTGGGCCTCAAGGAAATGCACGTCAGTAATTTACGGCAATAAATTTACGAAAAACAACCAACAATCCTAAATACAAATTGTTATACTAAAATAATAGATATGCAGGTAAAGTTTATGTCTGAAAATATCATTTTTTAGATTTGTGTCATAAAGCTGGTTTGCACTGGATTTATTGCATAAAAACATACTTTATGTAATATGAAAGTATGGGATTTATTTAGGGGTACATTATAGATTAGGGGGATTTATGAACAAGTTATCTAATTTTAAAACAAAAATTTTTGTTTGTGAGTTAATTTTTATTTCAGTTTTGGCTGTTACGGGTTTAATTGTATTTGCTGTTGGACCTGATAAAGCAGTTGTTTTACAGCCAACGCAGTCTTCGACAGTTGTTGAACCGTCAGATAAAGATGTTGCAGGCGTTGTTCCGGTTGTTGTCTTAGATGATGGTAAAACGTCCAAAGTTGTTTCATTAAATGATTTTTTAAAATTAGTTAAGAAATCAAAAGTTGATGCGGTTGTACCTGCTGCTCAAGCTGGAAGTATGACTGACATTGTTCGTTTGCAACATGATATTACTGCAGGGAATGCTCAAATTAAGCTTCTTGAAAAAATTGCAGAGAAGATGGACAAAAAGGATGAGAAAAAGTCACAAGATTCTTGGTGGCTAGAAGGTTGGAAAGAAGGGTTAAAATTTCCAAAAGAGAAGATAAGATCCGCAGGTGTGTTTTTGGTTAAGGCACTTGTTGGAGGTTCTATTTGCGGGCTTATGTGTGTTGGGGGCATTTGGCTTGGGTATAGATTTATAGTGTTGCCTACTTATTGTGGAACCGGGATGTCAAGTATCCCTTGGTTTATTTCGTACCTTCCTTTTTTGGGTAGATTTATTCATCCTTCATTGTATAACGTTTGTGATAGTTATTATGGAAATCCAACGTCTGGGTTACCTACTCCATTAAATTCGCCTGATTGCAATTGTGAGGCTAACTTTCTTTCAGCACAATGTGTTGGTGAATGTTTTCCAAGTTAATTGTTGTACTGATATTAAGAAAATTAAGCCCCTGGCGCATAGTCGGGGGCTCTTATTTTATCAAATTTGTAAAGAAACTTATTTTAGGCTAGAATAACCACATGAAGATATTTAAATCAGCTTTAATTAAACAAATTTTAATAACCCCTATTTTAACGGGGTTATTTGTATTTAATACATACGCCAATGCTCCTTTTCTTGACCCTTCTCTCAAGGGTGAAAAGAAGGTTATAATGATCAATCCTGCTGGACATGCGGGGGATCCGGGCCGGAGTATGAGTGGTTTTGAGCGTGCAGCGACGTTCAGGTTTGCCCAGGAGCTTCAAAGTGCTTTTGAACGTGGTTATGACTTCAGGATTGTTTTGACGCGTGTCCCGGGTGAAAAGATCGTTGATTTTCAGAATGCCTCATTTGCCAATCGCTTAAATGTAGATTTGTTTATAAGTGTACATCTTTTCAAATTAGATTCAGTTAGGCCAAAGGTTTATGTATACCAGCATGTGACGGATCCGGTCGGAGATTTTGCCAACAGAAGCTTTCCAGCGCTTAAAATGGTACCGGTTTTGCAGTCGCATCAAGTGAGTATATTTAAAACAAAAAATATTGGTCAACGTTTGGCCGATACATTTTCAAACTCAGATAACCAAAGATTGTTTGATTTTGGCGGTTTCTATGGAATTCCTCTCAAGCCACTGTGTGGGGTTGTAGCTCCAGCTATTTTGATTGAGGTTGGGGTTAATCAAGATGATGATTGGCATGTTGTTTTAGATGCCATTGTGCAAGGAATTGGTGGAGCAGTTTGAGGCAGATAAGACGTTGGGCCAGATCATATATGAAATTTTATTAATCCATGGATCCCATCTGTTCTTACTTTGTACAGACGCGAACTAAATTTAAGATGGCAAACGGTGGGGGCTGGGCTCGACACAAAAAACTAGCTTGATGCGCTATTCTCTGTTAAAATCTAGTTTTCTCGTTAAAAAAGTATGTTTATATTTGAGGTAAGGACAAGTTATGATAGATAAAAAATTCTTTTTAGCATTATCGCTTTCATTATTAACCGTTTTGGGGTTACAGTATTTTTTTAGTGGCAAAGGTGAACAGAAGCCTGAATCTGTAGAAAAAGTTCAGCAACCTGTTCCAGGCCAACCAATAAAGGTAGCAGCAACTCAGGAGCTTTTTCGTCCATTGAATATGGATGTTAAGTTTGAAGAAAAACAAGATGCGTCTAAGAAGGATTCGTCTCAACCAGGTGAAGCTGCTGAAGTTTTAACTGATGTACAGACACCAAAGTACAAAGCGGTATTTTCAAATTATGGTGCGGTTTTAACATCATTTGAATTTAGTGACCATAAAGGTAAAGATGGCTCTCCGTTAAAAACTATTTCAAGCGATTCTAGTAAGTGTTGTGGCAACGATGTTGCAGTAGATAATCGTGCAAATGGTTGTTTCTTGTTAGCGCTTGAAGAAAACACTCCATTCAAATATCAATTTTTGCATAAACAAGATAAAACAATTGATCAACATAATGTTGTGGAAGTTGCATATCAAACAGAAACAGAATTTTGGATCATTCAGAAAATTTACTCACTTTATCAAGATAGCTACAAAGTTGATTTGACGGTTAAATTTGAACCACGCAATGCAGATGTTGCCAAGCCTCTACGAGCACGAATTTTAGTTAGTTCGCCTTGTGTTACTGAGATTGAGCCTGATCCTGTAAATGTGTTTGTGTTTAATGAATCAAAAGAGGCGGTCAATAAGATAGACCTAACCGCAACCCAAGATTTGGCTTGGCATTGGGTTACTCCCAATGTTATGTTTGGGGCCGAAGATAAATATTTCGCGCATTCAATGGTCAATGACGCTGCTAAATTTGTTCAACGTGCATATGTTAAAAAAATTGATACAAAAACAGTTGCAGCTGTGTTTGAGGGTCCGGAGTTGACTGAAGCCAAGAGTTTTAATCTATCTTTTTATATGGGTCCAAAGGTTCTCGAATCAATGTCTGCGGTTGATAATCGTTTAGTTGATTTATTAGCTTTTGGGTGGCTTTCTTGGATATGTAAGCTTTTATTGAAATTATTGTTCTGGTTGTTTGGATTGATTGGAAATTATGGTTGGGCAATTGTTGTCATGACTATTTTAATTCGTCTTCCATTTATCCCGCTTTCAATTTTTAGTAGAAAAAAGATGGAAGATTACCAACGCTTTCAACCAACAATTCAGCGCATTCGTCAAAAGTATAAACATGACTTGAAGATGCAAAATCAAGAATTGATGAAGTTTCATGTAGATCATAATTTATCTACAGCAACCCCATTACTTGGCTGCTTGCCGTTGTTAATACAGATGCCTATTTTATTTGCTTTATATCGTGTTTTGGGAAATTATCTTGATCTTTATCAGGCTCCATTTTTTGGATGGATTATTGATCTCTCTGCTAAAGATCCATATTATGTAATCCCTGTATTAATGGGGCTTACAATGCTCTGGCAACAGGCGATGACTCCATCAAGTGATGAAAAGCAAAAAGTGATGATGTATTTTGTTTCAATTGTAATGACAGTTCTTTTTGCAAACTTTCCAGTTGGATTGGTTTTGTATTGGACCATGAATAACGTTATTACATTAATGGAAGATTATTTCAGAAAATATGTTTTGAGATAATAAAATTAGGTTTTTTCCATGTTTGCAGATTTACCGACTTTTCAAAGACTTATTCGTCAGTTACAGCGAGTGCCATTTTTGGCCTCAAAAAATGTTTATAGGGTGGCTGTTTATTTTTTGATGAGTGACAAAAAAAATATTGAGCAGTTCTGTCAGACGTTGATTGACGTAAAGGCATCGATTAAATTTTGCAAAGAATGTTTTAATATGTCCGAAACAGTACAAGATAATGATGCGCTTTGCTCGATTTGTTCATCGGCAAAGCGCAATAAACAAGTTATTTGTGTTGTGGAGACCTTGCATGACCTATTTGCCATCGAAAATAGTGGGGGATTTAATGGGGTTTACCATGTTTTGGGGGGAGCGCTTTGTCCTTTGGAAGGCGTTGGTCCGGATAATTTAACGGTTGATGCATTAGTTAAGCGGTTGAGATCTAATAAAGTTGATGAACTGATTTTTGCAACTAACCCCACTCCTGAGGGTGAAGCTACTGCAAGTTATATTTTTTCTAAAATAAAAGATTTATCGCTTCCTATATCACGGTTGGCAAGTGGTGTTCCAATCGGATCAAATCTTGAATATATGGATCGAGTAACAATCTCTAAGGCTTTGACCTGCAGAAGGCCATTTTGATTTTGAATCGTGTGAGATTTAGGATTTAATTTTTAGGGGACAGCCGCATGATTCTATACAATTTTCTTATCCCATTTAAAAGTTTTTTGCGACGAATTATTTTGCCGATTGTTCTTACATGTTCCTTTTTTAATTTAAATGCTTCGATAAAATCTTCTACTGCCGGTAAGTTTTTACGTATAAATAGTTTAAAACAGACCGTTATTGATGAAAATATAATAATTTTTGAGGGTGCCGTTGATGCAATTATAGATCAAAAACTCCACTTATCCGCTGATAGGGTGCAGGTTGATCGAGGTGCTCAAACGCTTATTGCAAAGATGTCTGATTGTGGTCCTGTAAAAATTGAAAATAATGATTTTGTAATTTTAACCGATTACATTTTTTTGAATCTTGAAAATAAAACAGGGTATGCTGAAAATATAAAAATTCATATGGATGAAGGGTATATCTCTGCAAAAAAAGCACAAAAACTTAATGATTTTAACTGGAGAATGGAAGATATTCTATTTTCGGCTTGCGATCAGGACGATTTACATTGGTATTTTAGTGCAACAAAGGCTGTTGTGCATGGAAATTATTTTATCGATGCATCGAATATTATTTTAAAAACAGGTGGAATTCCAGTTTTCTACATGCCAAGAATAGCCTTACCAATTCAAGGGCATTCAAAATCCGGTTTTTTAATTCCAAAATTTTCATTTGATTATGAGTTTGGTTTTGGTATGAAAATTGAGTATTACAAATATATTAATCAACACTGTGATACTACATTCGGGTTAGATTTTAAAACACAGCGTGGGGCTGTGTTTTCAGATGAATTTAGATGGGCGAGATCTCCTGATTCATTTACAGACGCTTGTGGTCAGTATGCAATAGTTAATGATTCATATGCTTTACAGAACAAAAATATTGTTCAAAAAACAGAACATAAGTATTGGATTCATGGTAAGGATTTTACATACCTTACTCATCTTGGGGGTTTTGATTTTAGGAGCCTTATTCGAGCTGATTTTGGAACGGATAAGCAAATTGGATACTATTTTTCCAATAATATTGAATCTGTAGATGATACATTCTTTAATTCGATTATTTTTAGGGGACATTCAGATAAACACTTATTTGAATTTAAAGGAGATAAGGAGCGTACGATACGAAAGCAATTTATAGATCTTAACAGCGAAGAGCTTTCTTTTGCGGAAAAATTTGCGAATGATAATAAAGAGAAAATTGTCGATTTTGATGGTGATTTGGTTACAAAAAAAGAGATTGAAGACAGATTTAAAACATTAAAGCTACCACATTTTGAGTGGAATCCTTCATGTTGGAGTTTTAATAATTTACTATTTTATCGACATGATTTGTTCTTTGATCAAATTTTTTATAGGCAAGTAGAGATAGAACGTATTTTTGTTAATTCAAGAATGATTAAAGAATCATCCTTAATTCCGCTTGAAAAGCACGATGTATTTAGAGCCGGGTATAAGGGAAATATTCATTCATCTTTTAATTTTAAAAATAGCAAAATTAGGCTTTTTGCTGAACCCGAGGTTCAGTTTAGAAGTAATACTTTATCAAACGACATTCATTCAAAAAATGTGATAGAGGATCATTTATTGGGTAATGGAGCATATCGAATTTACTCAAAATATGGAGCTGAATTGGCTCTGCCTGAGGCTACCTGTTATAGTAATGATTTTAGTTGCTCTAATTTTATGCAACCAACAATTAAGTGGACATTCTTGCCCAAATTTTATCAAAACAACTGGTATTATATGGACTTATGGGACAGAGCATATCCAATAAATGAGTTGGCCGGAAATCTTTCAAATAATTGGAATTGGAAAAATTGGAATATCGATTTAGATGTTGAGCAGGGATATGATTTTTATAGCCAATCCGATATTTTTTATCTGCGTCGTGGAGTACGGCAACGTCATATCTTGCCTTTTAAATACGATTTTAGTATTGGTTATAATATTCTAAAACTTTCTCTGGATCAAGAGGTTGAGTGGGGGCGGTTGCGGTTGTTGCAGTCACAAATCAGTGCAGGTATTTTTAAAGATAAGTTAAATCTTTCGGTTGGATATTTTTATCAGCATCCTTTATTGCAACAGTCTCGCGAGCTTTTATCAAATGTTCCGCATTTTGTTTTTGTGAATATTGCAATTCCTATCAGTAAAGAGGTAGTACTTTGTTATGATGGCCAATTTTATGATGAACAGGGCTTTCATTTTGCTGATTTACGGGGATTAAAGCCTCTATTGCATAGAGTAAGAATGGAGATAAACGGACACTGTTGGGGTTTTTATCTTGGATTTGAGGCAAAGAAGTATCGTGATTGTGGTAATAGCAAGGCAGAACATACGGTGGTTTTTTCTTTAAGATTAGATTCGCTAGGATCATTTGCCAAAAAATTTAGGCGCCAGCCTATAATTCACAGGATAGATGAAGAGTAATTGGAGAAGAGATGTTTTATACCCAGGAAAAAAATTTAAATCGATTCAAGGCTCGACGAACAAAAGTTATAGAGCAAATCAAATTATTGAATCCAAAGGTTGAGTCCGGAGTCTTGTTGTTAATTGCCGATTTTGAATCAGCCCGGCACGCATTTAAGCAAGAATCGTCATTTTATTATCTTACAGGTGTCACAGAGCCTGCAGTTGTTATGTGTTGTTACTTTGATGGGGCTGATATTTTGTATATGCCATTTTACGGACAAAACCGTGATCAATGGGTTAAAACGGATATTTGCATAAAAACTAAAGCGTCGGATATTGCAGTTGATCAGATCAAATATCTTGGCTCAGAAGTCAGGGGATATTCGAGTGCGCCATTTTTTACGCCTGAGCGTTACAGCGAAGTTATTGCCGATATAAAGAAAAATATTGGAGACTGTGGGGTTATTTACACGTTAATGGATTCTACAAGCTCAAGATATTTCACTCAGATGCAGCTTATTGCTCGCTTTCAAGATTGGCTATATGACCAAAAAATTACGATTGCAGATGTGTCTGGTATTGTTCACAAGTTTAGAAGAACTAAAGAAAATCATGAAATAAATTTGATTTACAAAGCTGCGCAGATTACATCGCTTGCCATTCAAGCTGCTGCAAAAAATATTGAGTCCGGCAAGTATGAGTACCAGATCCAGGCATTTATTGAATATGTTTTTAAAGAGAGTGCAAATGCGGATGCTGCGTTTGCAAGCATTGTCGCAACAGGTAAAAATACAACAATTTTGCATTGTAATGATCGTAACACAAAATTGCATGCCGATGATTTGGTGGTAGTGGACATTGGGGCCGAATATGGATTTTACTCATCAGATTTGACCAGAACATTTCCCGTTGCCGGTAAATTTTCTGTGCGACAAAAAGAAGTTTATGATATTGTGCTGCAAACTCAAAAACATATTGAGTCGCTTGCAGTGCCTGGCATGTATCTAAATAATGCAAATGATCCAAAGCGGTCATTGCACCACCAAGCCGTTAATTTTTTAGATAAACATGGATATTCTAAATATTTTGTTCATGGGATTGGGCATTTTCTTGGTCTTGACGTTCATGATGTCGGAAGCAACGATCTTCCACTTCAACCGGGTGATGTATTTACCATTGAGCCTGGACTTTATATTCCTGAAGAAAACATTGGAATTAGAATTGAAGATGATTATGCAATGGCTGAAGACGGGGTTGTTTGCCTGAGCGCAGATTTACCAAAATTTGCTGATGATATTGAAAGTCTAATGCATAAATAATGTTACGAATCTTATTTCTTTCGATTTAAAAAAACTTATATATTTAAATAAAAAATTAGATATAATTTGTGAATATTTTATTTAATAAAATCAAAATTGCGATTTAATGAATTTCTTGTGAATGAATTTCTTGAAGGAGAGCTTGTGAGTTTCAATGAAAAATTAAAGACTGTAATTGATAATGGTACAAAGTTTATAACTGTTACCGGTGGCGTTTGTTCGTCAATTGGAAAAGGGGTTTTGGTTTCTTCTGTTGGTGTACTTCTTAAAAATGCGGGCTACTCAATTGCCGTGGTCAAATGGGATCCATATCTTAATGTTGATCCTGGAACAATGTCTCCGATGGAACATGGCGAAGTTTTTGTGACCGCAGATGGTGCGGAGACCGATCTTGATCTTGGTCATTACGAGCGCATAATGCAGCTACACCTGACCAGAAAATCATCAGTATCATCGGGGCAAATTTTTGAAGAGGTGCTTCAGGGTGAACGTGAGGGTAAGTTTTTAGGTCGCTGCATTCAGTTGGTTCCACATGTAGTAGATACGATTAAAAATCGTTTATTAGATTTTGCTATTGAACAAAAAACAGATTTTGTACTTATCGAAATAGGTGGTACAGTCGGTGATATGGAAGGTAATACTTTTTTAGAAGCCATACGCCAAATCAGTCTTGAACTTGGTCATCATAGACTCTTTCACTTTCATCTGAGTTATGTTCCATTTTTGAGTTGGGCAAACGAGATAAAAACCAAGCCAACACAGCACAGTGTTTACACGTTAAAGGGCCTTGGACTTATTCCTAACAGCTTAGTGTTACGTGCTGAAAAATCCGTTGAGAGCAAGCCTCGCGAAAAATTGTCAGTCATGTGTGGGGTAGACAAAGATCTTATTTTTCAGGTTTTGACTTACAAGCCAATTTATAAATTGTTTTTGGATTTGGAAAAACAGGGGTTATGCGAAAAAATTCAACAGTACTTTGGAATTGCAAAACCTAGACCAACAAATTTATCTCAGTGGCAAGAATTAATTGAGTTAATTGAGACCAGTAAAAAAGATGTGAAAATTGGTCTTGTTGCAAAGTATGTTGGAAGCAATGATCCATACATAAGTGTTATTGAGGCTGTATCATCTGCCGGATACTGGAATAAAGTTAAAGTAAATCTTGAAGTCATTGAGGCAGAGCAACTTGAGAAAGCCAAGAATGATCCTAGCGCAGATGTTTGGAAGGCTATGGCAAGCCTTGATGGAATTATTGTGCCAGGTGGTTTTGATAATAGAGGGGTTGAAGGTAAAATGTTAGCTGCAAAATGGGCACGCGAGCATAATGTCCCGTATCTTGGCTTATGTCTTGGAATGCAGGTAATGCTTATTGAATTTGCACGCAATGTACTAGGGCTTAAAGATGCAAACAGTACAGAATTTGACAGAAATACGACCAATCCAGTTATATCTTTACTTGTAGAGCAACAGGGGGTTGATCGTAAGGGCGCAACTATGCGTCTTGGGACATATCCTTGCAAGGTATTGAAAGGGTCAAAGGCGCATAAAGCCTATGGTAAAGATTTGGTTGAAGAGAGACACCGACACCGTTACGAGTTTAATAATTCCTATAAAAAGAAATTTGAAAAGGCAGGTGTTGTCTTTTCGGGTATTTATACTGAAAAAAATTTGGTTGAAATTTCGGAAATTAAAGACCATGCATTTATGCTTGGAACGCAGGCCCATCCGGAGTTTAAGTCATCCCCTTTGGATGTGAATCCGTTGTTTATGGAGTTTATGAGGGTAGTTGTAGGGGGAAAATAAGTGTTTGTGGAAAAAATATTTGACCACAACCGTTTTTTGCCATACAATGGAGAGAGTCATTTTTATTGAATTTTAAGGCTAAATATCGGTTTTAAATACATAAATTAAATAAATCATATAATAGATTTAGGGTTATCAGCCATGGATATGAATAAAAGTTATATTTTGAAAAAAGAAGAACGCGAGCCAAAGTGGCGTAAAATTGATGCTTCAGGGCAAGTATTAGGCCGTTTGTGCACGCAGATTGCAGAGATTCTCAGAGGAAAAGATAAGCCTACTTATACTCCTCATACTGATTCCGGTGATTATGTTGTTGTTACAAATTGCGAGAAAATCGTTTTGACCGGAAATAAGTGGGATGACAAAATTTACGCTCGTTTCTCAGGTTGGAGAGGTGGTTTAAAAGAACCTTCAGCTAAAGAAATCTTTGCAAAAGATCCATCCAGATTGATTATGCATGGCGTAATGGGAATGCTTCCAAAGAATAAATTGAATCGACAAGTTATTAAAAAACTTAAGATTTATGTAGGATCAGAGCATCCTCACCAAGCACAGCTAAAAGATTAATTAAATCTTACGGATAATAAGTTTTGTAGCAGGTTTACAGGTTTGTAAGCCTGCTATATTTGTTTAAAGGGGTTATTTGATTAGGTATTACATGCAGCAACAAAAAACATTGAAAAACGAAGTTGTTTTTGAAGGCATAGGCGTTCATTCCGGGCAGTTGGCCAGGGTTGTCTTAAAACCGGCAGCTAAAGATTTTGGAATTGTTTTTACAAATCCATCTTTTCCTGATGCTGTTTTTAAAATTGGGACTGTGATCCCTGAGGTTGCAATGCAGGCAACGGTTTTGAAAAATGGTATCTGGGCCTTGAGTACGACTGAACATCTGTTGGCCGCCGTTGTTGCAACTGGGCTTGATAATGTTTTGATCGAAGTGTTTGGGTTTGAAATTCCAATTATGGATGGTAGCGCCGCGCCATTTGTCCAGGGAATTTTGGACTGTGGATTTCAACTTCAGAACACTGCTAAAAAGTATATTACCCCAAAGGAGAAGCTTCGTTTTGAAGATAAAGCAGGACGTTTTATTGAAATTTATCCCGCGCAAGATAAATCAACAGATCTTCACATAAGTTATACGGCGGATTTTGCCAATAAACTTGTTGGCAATAGCCAATTTGAATGCCTTTTAACACCCGAATTTTTCGCTCAAAATATTGCTCCGGCAAGAACCTTTGGTTTTTTGGAGCAACTGCCGCAGATGCGAAAACTTGGAATTGCAAAAGGAACTTCTTTGGGCAACACTGTTGTCTTGAGTAATGAAGGGTTTTTAAATGAAACTCGCTTTGAAGATGAGTGCGTCAGGCACAAAGTACTTGACCTGATCGGTGATTTAAGTCTCTTGGGCTTATCATTGGCTGGAAAAGTAATCGCGGCTAAAACCGGTCACAGCTTTAACCGCGAAGTCGTTGTGCATTATATATCTAATCCTGATAAGTGGCAGGTTATTTGAATTTATATGTCATCGAAAATGACTGAGTGCTTTATATAGTAAGTTCGCAACATATTCCTTATGTCTGGACTTATTTTTTTCCTATCTAATAGGTCACCAACAACCCTTGGATCAATTCCCTTTTCCAATAGTTCCTTGACCATGTTCTCATCGTTTTCATCAACAGCTTGTATGATTTTAGGGCTTAGTGAGTCATCAATTATTCGGCCCTGGAATGTTTTGCGAGGTTCTTTTTCTTCAGAAGATGTATCGGTTTTTGGTGCAGATACCAAATTTAGAGGCTCGCCGTCTTTTACGTTTATTGTTTTTTCTTGTTTTCCGTCGAAATATCGGATTTCTAGCGAGGTGCTACCTTTCTTAAAAAGTTCTGACTGCCATGGTGTTTTTTTCTTTTTATTTGCTAAGTTTAAACTATTTCCGCCTTGTTTTTTTAACTCATTTCTAAGTATTGCTGTTACGTCTTTATTCCATTTGGCTTCTCTGATTTCTATTTTGCCTACCAAGGTGCAGCTGGTTGCTAATGTTGCAATTGTTAACAATTTGCAAATCTGTGAATACTTCACGAATTTCCCCTTTCTCCTAAAAATATTAATAAAAACTATTTTTTTATGCTTATATATTCTAATTATAATAAATGTGGGGGGGGTATAGCAAGAGTTGGGGGAAAATAGATTTTGGGGGAAGGGGAAAGTTTTTAGATGATGGGGAGTTGTGAAGAAATAGTGCTATAAATTGAAAAATTGAGTCTAAACGCCATTCATTTGGAGAACAGTCAAGACTTTTCTCCAGTGTCGTGTAGATTAGTTTCTTATGAAGAGACTACAAAAATATTTGGCCTGAAAGATCATATCTTGCTGGTTTGGTTTTCGTTGATTCTGGTTTAGGTGATTTGGGTGCGATGAAACCGATTTTGATCTGGTTGTGGATTGATTTTCAATTTGCTTAATTATTTTTTGGATGAATTGTTCAACAGGTCTTACTGTGAGATCATAAAATGAGTCATAGAATTGTTGGGCAAGCGTAGGGTTTGAGGCAAGCAAGCTTGCAGGTGAACCATCACTAAGGCGTTCTACCGAAGCTAGCATTAACGAGCTTGCGTTAATCTTGAACGCTGCAAGTTCTTCGAGCCGTTTAATTTTTATTTTATTGGCTATTATTAGCAATTCATTCAGATCATACGATAAATAGTTGTTAAGTGAGATATCCAAACCATTTTCCAGACAGTGCTCTATTAATATCCGTGCAATTTCATTGTGTTTATTAGTAATAGCGGCATACAATGGTGTATTTCCGTTAAAATCTGTCTTAGTAATCTGTGCCCCTGCAGTAATAAGAATTTCTATGCTATGTTTATTTTCAATACTTCTCCAATTACTAACAGAAGCGGCCAAGCATAGTGGAGTATAACCATTACATTTTTTAGCTCGTTTGTTAATATTGGAACCGGCTGCGATAAGTGTTTTTAAACAGTCAGTCTTACCAAAACAAACTGCCCAATGTAGAGGTGTCCAGCCCCAAAGAAGATCAATTTTTTTAATATCGGCTCCTGCTTGAATGAGTAATTCCACACATTCCATATTTTTACAAGCTGCCATGTGCAAAGCAGTTCCCCCATTATTGTTTGTTAGATTAACATTAGCACCGGATTCAATCAGTTTTTTGACAGAGGCTACATCTCCGTTTTGAGCAGCAATATGTAATCTAGTGTTCCCAGTACTATCTACTTTGCTATTAATATCAGTGACCACAGCCATTGGATAACTCGTTATTGTCGATAATAAAATAAAGGTTGCTGTGATAATTGTTTTGATCTTTTTCATAGCTCCCCTTTCACCTTGTAATTTCAATTTTTAATAATCTTTATCAGAATATTATATGAGTTGAAATAAAATCAATAATTCGAATATTGAGATTAATTTTTGTATTTTTAGATTGTTATGTAAATAAAAAAGCCCCAGCAAATTGCCGGGGCTATAAATTGCGATTGATTTAATTTTTGTGTTAGCGAAAGAATGCTACTATTTTGCAAATCAGATTTTTAACACTTGGCCAAAAGAGTTGTTTTAATTCTTGGACTGACAGATACAATGCAAGGCCCAAAATTAGAACCCAAGATGCAAGATTGATAACAAGTTTGATTGTCTCCGGAATCTTTCTACGAATTATGGCTTCTATTGTTGCGAACAAAAGCTGACCGCCATCAAGGGCTCCGATTGGTAGCAAGTTCATAACGGCTAAGCTTATGCTGAGTAGCGCCAAAAACATTAACAGTGCTAATATGCCGGCTTTTGCAAAATCTGCCCCTTGAGAAATGATCATGATAGGCCCCATCGTTCCTTCCAGGCTGCGAGAGGTAAACATTTTTTGTATTCCGACAACTAATCCGACTATGATTTCATTGGTGCGTCTAATTCCCATTTTTATTGATTTGAAAAATGACATTTTTGGCATTTGGGGTTCAAATGAAGCACCCATCTTGCCAATATCTTTGCCTGCCTCTTTTACCGTATTCAAAACGATATCCAATTGCTTAATCTCTTCGCCACGTCTAATGAATAGTTCGATTTTTTGCCCGGGGTTACTTCTTATTTCTGTGAGCAATTTTTTATAATCTTCAAGGATAATTTCCGGGTCCTGTTGATCAAGTTTAATGGCGTTTATTCCAACTACCATATCATTAATTTGTACTCCGTATTTTTCAGCAGGAGCGTCTTTGGCTAGTTGTGTGATTTTTAGTCCCCCATATGTTGATTTTGGAGTGAAGAATATAAGTGAACAGAATATTGTGTATGCAAATAGCAAATTAAAAAGTATACCACCGATAAGTATAAAAAATTTCTGCCAGTACCATTTTTTATCAAAAGAATTTTCACTGGTATCTTTTGCATGTTCTTGGTCCCCTTGCCCTGCTTCTGCTAGACCCGCAATTTCGACATAGCCTCCAAATGGTATAATTGCTAATCTGAAATTTGTATTTCCAATCTTCTTTTGAAAAATTTGTGGGCCAAAACCGATTGAAAAAGTGGGAGTGTTCACTTTGAAAAGTTTACAGAAGAAGAAATGGCCGAATTCGTGAATAGTAATTAATAATCCCAATCCTGCTAATGATAGTGCTATTGGAATAATTTTTGAAATAAAATTTGCAGAAAAGTCTATTAAATGCATCTGATTCCCTTCAGTCTATAAAAATTCTAAAAATATAGTTAAGCTTCCAATAATATGTTTGAGTCTTAAGAATACAAGATTTGGGGTAAAAATTCTAACAGTTTTAAAAATAAGTGAATTTAAAAATAAATAAATAAAGATTTTTAAAAAACAGAATGCTTTCTTAATTTATATTTTTTTTCTAACTTGAAATAGACAAAATTATTGCAATACATTTTTTGGTAGGATAGAAACTTTT